>MDTB01061181.1_pt1 | contig 73414 bp, 82 predicted proteins | sample 811161 | NCBI WGS metagenome assembly MDTB01 (sample SAMN05326650, study PRJNA326480) | marine metagenome | isolation source: seawater | place: Mediterranean Sea | collected 2009 | reverse complement strand
GCAAATGACATAGTTATTCAAAAAATTCCAAAAGCACCAAATGGTAAAAAAATTAAAAACGTAGAGGTATTTATAAATTTGAAAAATTGACAGTTTGTCGCTTGTTTTTCATTTTAGAATTATTATAAACTAGAAATTAGATATGAGTGTTGAATATAAAAAAGATACTAACGGAAAATGTCCAGTAATGCATGGTGGCGTTACAAAATCAGGTGAGTCAAATACTGCAAGGCTCTGGCCTAACAGTATTAATCTTGATATTTTACATCAACACGATACAAAAACAAATCCTCTTCCAGGATTTAATTACAGAAAAGAAGTTAAAAAATTAAATTTCAAGGCTTTAAAAAAAGATCTGCTTAAATTAATGACAGATAGCCAAGAATGGTGGCCAGCTGATTTAGGAACTTATAGCGGCCTCATGGTTAGATTAACTTGGCACCAAGTCGGAACTTATAGAGAGTTTGACGGCCGACCTAATGTTGGGTCACATAGATTTTCGCCACAAGACTCTTGGCCAGACAATACAAATCTAGATAAAGCTAGACGTTTATTATGGCCAATTAAAAAAAAATATGGAAATAGATTAAGCTGGTCGGACCTAATGGTCTTGGCTGGAACCATGGCTTATGAACATTCTGGCTTTAAGACTTTTGGTTTTTCATTTGGCAGAGAGGACATATGGGAACCTGAAAAGGATGTTTATTGGGGTAAAGAAACAGTTCCATTAGCAGTTAATAGATATGGAGATCCCCAAGATCGATCTTCTTTAGAGGCTCCGTTAGCGGCGTCTCATTTTCAATTGGTTTATGTAAATCCGCAAGGTGTAGAGGGTAAACCTGATCCAATTAGAACAGCAATGGATGTCCGTGAAACGTTTGGTCGAATGGGAATGAACGATGTGGAAACCGCAGCACTTACAGTAGGTGGGCATTCTATTGGAAGAGCGCATGGTAATGGCAATCCAGACAATTTAGGACCTGAGCCTGCAGGCGCTGACATTCACGAGCAAGGATTTGGGTGGAATCAGAAAAACGGAACAGGCGCAAACCAAATAACTTCAGGCCTCGAAGGGGCTTGGACAACTAATCCTGACAAGTGGGACCATCAATACTTAGATCTTTTACTAAACTATGAGTGGGAGAGTAAAAAAAGTCCAGCAGGTGCTTGGCAGTGGGAACCGATTAATCTTGAGGAAGAAAAAAAACCGGTTGATTTAGGAGACCCAAATAAAAAAGCAAGATTAATGTTTACTGACGCGGATATGGCGATGGCGATGGATCCTGCATATAGAAAAATCTCAGAAAAATTTTATAAAGATCCAAAGTTTTTTGAGGACTCTTTTGCGCGAGCCTGGTTTAAGTTAACGCATAGAACAATGGGAAATAAGGAAAATTATATTGGTCCCTGGGCACCAAAAGAGGACCTTAGTTGGCAAGGCAACATTGCTCCAGCGAAAAAGAAATACAGTGTAGAAAAAGTTAAAAGAATGATTTTAGCATCTAAATTAAATAATAGTGATTTAATTGTGACTGCTTGGGATAGCGCTAGAACGTATAGAAGAACTGATAAAAGAGGTGGGGCTAATGGTGCGAGAATACGACTATCTCCTATGAATAGTTGGGAGGCTAATGAGCCTAAAAAACTTAATAAAGTTTTAAAATTACTTGAAAATATTGCTAAAAAAACCGGAGCAACAATCGCCGATACAATCGTTCTCGCAGGTTGCGTTGGTCTCGAGAATGCAATTAAAAAAGCTGGCTCCAAAGTCAAAGTTCCGTTTGTCCCCGGAAGAGGAGATGCATCACAAAATCAAACAGAAATCAAAAGTTTCAAGTGGTTGGAACCTATGCACGATGGATTTAGAAATTTTGTAAAGGCTGATTATTCCGTAATGCCGGAAGAGCTATTACTTGAGCGCGCTTCTCTAATGGGCTTAACTGCAAAAGAAATGACTTGTCTTTTGGGAGGTATGCGAGTTTTAGGAACTAACCATTCCTCTGCAAAAGATAAAGGTATTTTGACACATAATGTCGGAGCATTGACAAATGATTTCTTTGTAAATTTGATGGATATGAAATACATTTGGAAGCCAACAGGTAAAAATTCTTATGATATAATTGATCGTAAAACAAATAAAGTTAAATTTACAGCATCAAGAGCTGATTTAGTTTTAGGCTCTAATTCAATACTTCGATCTTATGCCGAAGTTTATGCCCAAGATGATAATAAAGAAAAATTTATAAAAGACTTCGTTGAAGTTTGGACAAAAATTATGAATGCAGATAGACCGAATATAAAAAAGCTTAACTAATATAAAAAATATAAACAAAATGGAAAATGTAAGAGCATCAAATAGTAAATCATCTAGTGATTTTTATCACGTTCCAAATCTTAAATTTGATATTGAAAAACTGAGATTGGATTTAGAAAAAATTTTAAAGGAAAAAAAATTTAATTCATTAGGTATAAAAAGTTTTGGTGCAATTCCTTTAAACCATATACCAGGAGATGAAGCTTCAACCAAAGGTCATAATGTTAGAGGAACTTACTGGACAATACCTGATGAGACAGGCAAAGAAGCAATGAGAGATAAACCAATCGACGAGTCAAAATACACAGAATTACTTCCTGAATTTAAAGGAACTTATTTTGAGGAAGTTTTTAATACTTTAAAAGAAAACTTTAAGTTAGGCAGAATTAGAATTTTATTAAAGGAGCCCAGATCAACACTCAGTTGGCATAGAGACCCTGAGCCAAGACTTCATATTCCGATAATTACAAATAAAGGCTGCCGGATGGTAATCGAAGAAGTGAGCAAACATATGCCTGCAGATGGAACAGTAACAATAACGAACAACACTAAATACCACAATTTTTTTAATGGCGGTGAGCAAAACAGAATACATCTAGTAGCTTGCGTGCTTGAAAACCCTTTTACAAAATGACAGAATTTACTCAAGGAATTTTCTCAGCTACAAAAAATATTTATTCAAGTAATAAAGGTTCTATATTAAGAACAATAATTTATACTATAGGTCACTTTGCTATTGCTATAACTGTTTTAGTGTTAGTTGCTGATGTATCTTTTATAATTGCTCTTACAGACGCTATTGTTGAACCATTAGCTAATTCAGTGTGGTATTTCATACTTGATAAAATCTGGACTTCGAAATACAAAAAATAATTAGTTTATTCTTCCCCAAAGACTTTCCTTTTTCATCCATCCACTTAGGCCATCGATTTTTATTTTACACCAATTATTTTTACATTTTTTAATCAAACATAATTTACCTTTTTCAAGTCTTGCGACAGGTTTTGAAAACATAGTTGGTCTGCTAAATAATATTGACAAGTCATCTATATTAATCGCTGCCTTTTTCTTTGAAAGCTGGGAAATATGTATCCAGCCAGAATTATTTTCATGATCTCTAATTTTTCTAAAATTGTCTGATTTTTCTTGTATCAATACAGGTAAAAACTTTTTTTTGTAAAAAATCTTTATTGGATAATCAAATGACGGGCCCTGTCTTAAATTTACTTTATCATTCCTTAAAGTTAAAAAATATTCTTTTTCAAATGCAACTAGATTATTGAATGAGAAAAAAAAGAGTATAAAAAAAAATCTCATCAACATTTATTTTTACATCCTGGATTTTTTTTTATTATTATTTCCCTCAAAGAATTCTTTAAAGAGTCAAAAGCAAGCATCTTACCTGATAGATCAGGTTTAAGGTTTAGAATAGTTTTAACTACTTCATTAGCCTGGAAAACTCCAATAATTCCAGCTACCGGCGAGGATAGGCCGTCTTCAGAACAATTATTATTTAAAATTGGAGGCAAGGGCATAAAACATCTAAAGCACGAAGAGTTTGATTTGAAATTAAATTTAAAAATTTGTCCATTAAATTTGTTAATTGCACCTGATATTAAAATTTTTTTCATACGTTTACTGTAATCATTTATAAGAAGTCTAGAGTTAAAATTATCTGTACTATCACATATAATATCAAATTTTTTAAAAATAGTTTTTATATTTTTGATATCAAGTTTTTTTTTAAAAATAGTTAATTTTATTTTTTTATTAATGTATTTAATTTTTTTATAAGCCTGGGAAACTTTATATTTTCCTATATCTTTTTCAGAAAAAAGAATTTGTCTGCTTAAATTTGATAGTTCAATTTTGTCGTAATCTATTATTCCAATATTTTCTACTCCAAGACTAGTAAGATATAGTAATAAAGGACAACCTAAACCCCCTAATCCTATAATTAATACTTTTGATTTCTTTATTTTTTTTTGACCAGAAAAACCAATCTCTTTTAAGATAATCTGTTTCTCATATTTTCTAAAATATTCGTTAAGACCGCTCATTTGACACCAGTTGATCCAAAACCAGCCTCTCCTCTATCAGTCTCATCTAAATATTCTACTTCTGACATCTCTGCTTTTACTACAGGACAAAGCACCATTTGAGCAATTCTCAATCCATTTTCTACTTTAAAATTATTTTTTCCATGATTAAATAGTATTACTTTTATTTCACCTCTATAATCACTATCAATAGTCCCTGGAGTATTTAGGACGCTAACATCATTTTTTGCCGCTAAGCCAGATCTAGGTCTAATTTGTATTTCGTAACCTTCTGGTATTTTTAACTTGATTCCAGTTGGAATAAGTTTTTTCTCAGATGGACCTATAAGGATTTCATTATTTATAAATGCCGAAATATCCATCCCAGAAGACCCAGAAGTTTCGTACTTTGGTATCTGTACTTTTGAGGAAATTCTTTTAATTAAGATTTTTATCATTAACTAACAGTTTATTTATTATAGTTTCTGTAATCAATGTTGCTATATAACTTTTTTTATTTTTTTTTATCTTTGTTTTGTTGCCTAATTTGTCAAAAATTATTACTTCATTATAGTCGCTATTGAATCCAATATCCTTATTAGCAATGTTATTTGCAACAATGTAGTCACAGTGCTTATCTTTTAATTTTTTCATTGAGTTTTTAATAAGATTGTCAGTTTCAGCTGAAAAACCAACTACAAACCTGGGCCTATTTTTATTTGTTTTACTTATAAAATCTAAAATATCGATATTTTTTTCAAATTTAATATTCTCTAATTTACCGGAGTTTTTTTTTAATTTTTTTTTTTCTTTAAAACTTGGCTTTATATCTGAAACCGCAGCAGTGCAAACAGCTATATCAACAGGTAACTGATTTTTCACATTTTCTAACATTTGATCACCAGATGTAACTTTGATCAAATTGACTTTTCTGTCGGGAATTAAATTTGAAGGACCTAATATTAACGTTGTATCAAGTCCAAGCCTTGAGAAAGAATTTGCAATTTCCACGCCTTGTTTTCCACTCGACTCATTAGAAATAAATCTAACGGCATCTAAATACTCTCTGGTAGGACCAGCGGTAATAAGCGCCTTAAGTTTTTTTCCTCTGACTAAATTTTTATTCAAAAAATACTCTTTCACTTGCTTATATATTTGTCTTGGACTTGACATTTTACCGTCTCCATACTCTCCACAAGCCATCTCACCTTTGACAGGACCAATAAATTTATAACCATAGCCTTTAAGATTTTTTACATTTGATTGTGTTGCACTGTGTGTCCACATTCTCACATTCATAGCTGGAACAAGGAAAATATCTTTGTTTGACGCAAGTATTAGCGTAGACGCCAGATCGTCGGCTCTTCCAGTGCTAAGTTTATTGATGAAATTAGCAGTAGCAGGAACAACAAGAATAATATCAGCCCATCTTGATAAGGATATATGATCTATTTCAGTTTCGTTGCTAATATCAAAAAGGCCCTCAAAAGGTTTGCTGCCTGTTAAGCTTGCTAAAGAAAGCGGGGTGACAAATTTTTTTCCTCCTTTAGATAAAACAGTTTTAATTTCAAAATGGTTTTTTTTTAAAATTCTTACTAAATCTAGACATTTGTATGCTGATATACCGCCACCGATGATAATCAATGCTTTATTTTTTTTGGTCATTTATAATTAAAATACTAATAATATTATAATTACAACACCTAAAACTGAAATAATTATATTATTTTGAAAGGACCGTATTTTCATCTCTTCTAATTGTAATCCCTTACTTCCTGAATTAGTAAGGTTCAATTTACCCTCTGCTATAAGCTGCAAAGCATAGTTTGCTTTGTCTATAAATTTTGGAAAATCAGGAATTCTGCTTATTATCTCTTCAGAGGTTTTAATAGCATTATTAAATGTGTTTTTGGGACTTTTATAATCTTTAATCCATTGCTCTAGTATTGGTTTTGAAACATTCCAAATATTAGTCTCAGGATCAAGTTTTCTTGCGACTCCCTCAACCACCACCATATTTTTTTGCAATAATAGTAATTGTGTTTGAGTAGCCATATTGAATTTTTCTGTTATTTCAAAAAGTTGAGCGAGTAAATTACCGCCTGATATATCTTTGATTGACTGACCAAATATTGGCTCACCAACAGAGCGAAGGGCTTGAGCAAACTCTTCTTTAGAAGCAGAACTTGGAACAAGGCCTGCTTTAAAATGCACCTCTGCTACTTTGTTGTAGTCTCTTTGTATGAAACCATAAAGTATTTCTGCTAGATAACCTCTATTGTCTTTGTCTAGTCTACCCATAATCCCAAAATCTACTGGAACTATATCTCCATTTTTATCTACAAATAAATTGCCTTGATGCATATCACCGTGAAAAAAGCCGTCTCTAACCGCTTGTCTTAAAAAGTGTTGAATTAAATTTTTAGATAACTCTTTAAGGTTTGCTCCAGCTTCTTTAATTTTACTTAATTCTCTTATCGAGACACCATCTACTTTATCAAGAGTAAGTATTTTTTTTGATGTATAAGGCCAGTAAATTTTTGGCACTTTAAAACCTTTGTCATTTTTTGTGTTTTCATAGAGTTCATTTGCAGCAGCAGCTTCAAATCTTAAATCCATCTCAATGTTCGTAATCTCTCTTAAAAGATGAACAACCTCAATAAGCTTTAATCTTTTTGTTTTTGATACAGTTTTTTCAATAATATAAGCAAGTAACATTAAAGCATCGAGCTCTCTATTAAAAATTTTTTCAATGTCGGGTCTTAATATTTTTATAGCAACATTTTTAGACTCACCGTTAATTTTTATTTCTGCTAAATGTACTTGTGCTATAGAGGCCGCAGCTATTGGATCACTAAAATTTACAATATTATCAAAATTATTTTTCCCCACCTCACTTTGAAGAATTTCTCTGGCCTTTTGAGTATTAAATGGAGGCAACTTATCTTGTAACTTTTCAAGATCATTTGCAATTTCAGCGCCAATGATGTCTGGTCTGGTAGCCAAAAACTGCCCAAGTTTAATAAATGTTGTTCCCATTTGCTCAAAAGCATCGCATAATTTTTGCCCTGATGTTTTGTTTACTTCTTGAAATTTCTTCTTGGAACCAAAATTGACGAAGTCAAAAAAAATTTTAAAAACAATTGGTAATTTGTAAATGTCATTAATAGTATCTAATGCCCCAGTGGAACCAAGTTTTCTCGCAATTTTTAATAACTGTACTAATCGATTAATCATATCCCTCATATTTTCCAAGCTCTATGAATTGCAGCAACCCCGTTTAATAGATTTCTATATTCTACATTATTAAAACCGGCCTCTTTAATAAATATTGATAGCTCAGTTTGACTACAAAAATCCTCAATACTTTCAATTAAATATTTATAAGGATTTGCGTCACCAACTACTAATTTTCCTATACTAGGAAGTAGTTTTGAGTACCCTTTGTAAATAGTATTTAAAGGCTCATTTTCAATTTTTGAAAATTCAAGACAGAAGAATTTCCCGCCAGGTTTTAAAACTCTAAAAGCCTCTAACAAAGTCCTTTTTAAGTCATAAGTATTTCTTAATCCAAAACTTATTGTATAGACATCAAAAGTATTATCCTTAAAAGGAAGTTTTTCTGCATAATTATTGTACCACTTAATATTATTAAATGATCTAAGCCTTTTTTTTCCATTATCCAACATCTTCTTATTTGGCTCCACACAACTTATTAGGCATTTATCATTTAATTTTTTAGAAATCAGTCTAGCAACGTCACCAGTGCCAGACGCAACATCAACTAAATAATCATTTTTATTTGGCGACATCCAGTCAATAAGATTTTTTTTCCACTTTCTATGCACGCCAAAGGACATGATGTCATTCATTATGTCATATCTTTTACTAACTGTGTCAAATACCTTATTGACTAACTTTGTTTTTTTTTGATTAATAACCATAATAAATTATATGCCAGAATTACCTGAAGTTGAAGTTGTTAAAAAGTCACTAGTTAAAAGAATTTTAAGAAAGAAAATAAAAAAAATAAGGATTAATAACTCAAGTCTTAGATATAAAGTCAATATCAAAAAAATAAATCTTTTAATTAACAAAAAAATATTAAATATATCCCGTAAATCAAAATATATAATTATAAATTTTGAAAACAGTTATAGTTTAATAATCCATCTTGGAATGACTGGACGTTTTTATTTTCAAGACAAAAATTTTCTTCAAAAAACAAGTTTTTATTTTAATCTTAATGATAACAACAATATCCATGATCATATAATATTTAGCATAAGCAATTCTCTTAAACTTATCTATAATGATATTAGAAGATTTGGATTTTTAATTGTAAAAAAAACAAGTTTTTTAGAGCAAATTAAATGCTTGAAAAATCTAGGTCCAGAACCTCTTTCAAAAGATTTTAATGTAAGTTCTTTTAGAATTATTAAAAGAAATAGTATTGTCATTAAAAATTTACTTATGAATCAATCTTTTGTTTCTGGTTTAGGAAATATCTATGTTAATGAAATTCTTTTCAAAAGTAAGATTCATCCAGAGAAACCTATAAAAGAATTAGGAATTAAAGAATTAAAAAAAATTGTGAAAAACACAAAATATTTATTACGGAAGGCAATAACTCTTGGGGGTTCTTCAATAAGGAACTTTAAAAATACAGGCGGCAGAACTGGCAAGTTTCAAGATAATTTCAAAGTTTACGGTCGAGAAGGCAAGTTGTGTAAAACCTACAATTGTAAATTCAAGATATTAAGAGTTATGACTAATAATAGATCTAGTTTTTATTGTCCTTCCTGTCAAAAAGAGCATTGACGCTAAAAAGATGACGATATATATACTTTTGTTTAATGCCAAATACAAAATCTGCAATCAGAAGAGTTAAAAGAGTAAAAAAACAAACTGCTGTTAATCGTACCAGGAAGGGTAAATACAAATCTGCTCTAAAATCTATGGAAAAACTTCTCAAGGAGGGTGATAAAGTTAAAATTAAAAAATACTTTCCAAAATTTCAATCAATTCTAATGCAGGTTGCTAAAACAGGAATAATAAATAAAAAAACCGTATCTAGAAAAATCTCAAGAGTTTCAAAAAAAATTTAAAACTCACGATCGAACACTTCAAGGTTGATTAACATTTCAATTTGGTTCCCCAATAAAACTTTCTCTACATTTAGAATTTAAATTTTAATTCTATCAGTGCGTTAACTCTACAACCCAAAACGAATTATTTTTTTTAATTTATAAATATTTATTGCAAATTATTTATTTTTCTAGTTAAAGTAATTCTCAAATTAATTTAACAATATGGAAAAAAGTTCACCAAAAATTCAAAAAATATTTTATTCAGAGGAAGAAAGTATTTTGAACTGGGCTGAGGTCCAAACTTCGCTTGAGAAAAGTTTTGGTAAAGAAATATATAATAGTTGGCTTAAAAATCTTTCACTTGTCAAAGAGTATAACGATCACATTATTTTGGGTGCTCCAACAAGATTTTTTAGAGATTGGATAGTTTCAAGATATTTAGATAAAGTTTTAGAGCATGTTAAAAACTATAAGCAAAGTCTTACTCGAATAGAATTTAAAATTTTAGAAGACACTAAATCATATTTAGATGGGAAAAATGCTAAGATTGATATTGCCCAAATAACCGAGATCAAAGACTCAGTGCTTAATTATAATAGACTTAACCCCAATTTAAGCTTTGAAAATTTTATAAAAGGATCAAGTAATGAGATTGCATTATCCTATGCAAAAAAAGTTTGTGAACATCTAACAAGATATAATCCTCTTTATCTATATGGTGGAGTTGGTTTAGGTAAAACCCATCTTTTAAATGCTATTGGTCTTGAGCTACAGAGTGATAATAATATTATGTTTATCTCAGCTGAAAGATTTATGTATCATTTTATAAAATCAATTAAAAAAAACGACATGGTTAATTTTAAAGATTTTTTTAGAAAATCTTCTGTATTCATCATAGACGATATACAGTTTATGAGAGGTAAAGAAAGTCTTCAGGAAGAATTTTTTCATACCTTTAACAGTTTGATAGAAAAAGGATCACAGATTGTTATCTCTGCAGATAGACCACCTTTAAAGCTAGATAGAATGCAGGAGCGAATAAAATCTAGATTTTTAGGAGGACTGATAGTCGATATAGATACTCCTGATATTGAATTAAAGTCCAAAATTATTGATCATAGAATAGAAGCAACTCAGAATCAGTTTAGTGAAAGTTTTAGAATTAGTGAGGATGTTAAAAGCTTTCTAGCCAGAGAAAGCAAAACCAATATAAGAGAATTAATTGGGGTACTTAATAGGGTCATAGCTTTTAGTCGGGTTCATGGGAAAGTATTGAACGCCTTAGATTGTAAAAATATTTTAAAAGATGTTTTCAATCAATCAAAGATCGTGACTGTAGATAAAATTCAAAATGTAGTTTCAGGATATTTTAACATTACCTTAAATGAGATGCTTTCTCAGAGGAGATCTCGACCTTTAGCCCGCCCAAGACAAATAGCTATGTTTTTAGCAAAAAAACTTACGACAAGATCGCTTCCTGAAATAGGAAGAAGGTTTGCAAACAGAGATCACACGACTGTAATTCATGCTGTAAAAACTATATCCAGGTTATCCGAAAAAGATGAAGAAATGAAAAAAGACATTTCTCAAATTAAAAATATGTTGTTAGAAGAATAGAAATGCATTTTTCTATAAATAGGGATAAACTGTTACACTCTTTAAGCTATACTCAGGGCATAGTAGAGAAAAAAAATACCTTGCCAATCCTTTCAAATGTATTAATTAATGCAAAAAATGATATTTTAACTTTAGTTGCAACCGACTTAGATATTTTTTTCTACGAAGAAATAAAAGATGTTAAGATTACTTCCGAGGGAAGTACAACAACTTCAGCAAATGTATTATATGATATTTTAAGAAAAATTTCATCAAAAGCAGAGTTAAATTTTGAGCAGAAATCTCAGAATAAACTTAGCTTGACTGCAGATAATTCTGATTTTAACTTATTGTGCTTACCCTCAGAAAATTTCCCGGTTCTACCTAAAGATGAAACAAATGAAGAAATAAAGTTGGAGTCAACAAATTTACTCTCTCTTATTAATAAGGTTAAAATTTCTATATCAAATGATGATACTAGACATTATCTAAACGGAATATATTTTCATATAACTGGAGCGGGAGAAAAAAATTATTTAACAGGAGTAGCTACTGACAGCCATCGTCTTTCTTCCTCGAGCTTAGAGATTCCCTCTCTTAGTAATAATATATCCTTCATTTTACCAAAAAAAACAGTATTTCAGTTATCGAATTTACTTAGTGATATAAAAAGTGAGGTTAAATTTAAAATAGGTGAAAACAAGATAGAATTTCTTACCGACAACAAAAAAATAATATCAAAAGTAATTGATGGAAAATTTCCTGATTATAAAAAAGTTGTTCCCTCAAACAACAACAAAAAGCTAGTAGTCAATTGTAAAGATTTTATTGACTCTGTAGAAAGAGTTACAACAGTATCTCTGGATAGAAAGGAGGGGATAAAACTTGAATTACTTGAAGATCAAATAAAACTTTCAGTTTCAAGCACTAGTTCTGGTGATGGCAATGAATTGTTAAAGTCTAATTATAAAGATAAGAGTTTTGTTATAAGTTTCAACTCTAAATATCTCATTGATATTGCATCTGTTATAGAAAATCAGAATATAGAATTTTTATTAAATGACGGCATTTCACCCGTTCTTATTACTGATCAGTCTGATAAAGATAGCTTTTATGTCGTAATGCCAATGAAAATTTAAAAATATTTTTTCATATTAATAATCCCCTAAAACCGTTGATATAGCGTGTTTTTTCGAGTTTAAAAAGTATGTCGATTTTATATTGTCTAAAAAAAATGTTAATATAATAAGTTCAAAAATTATATAATGTCTAAAAAACAATCAATAAATTCAAAAGATAATTACAGTGCTGAGTCAATTAAAGTTCTTAAGGGTCTTGAGGCAGTAAGAAAAAGACCGGGAATGTACATCGGAGATACTGATGATGGTTCAGGACTTCATCATATGGTTTTTGAAGTTGTAGATAATTCGATCGATGAAGCTCTAGCTGGATTCTGTAAGAATATAAATATTACTATAAATTCAAATAATTCTATTACTGTTGAGGATGACGGAAGGGGAATTCCTATAGATATTCATAAAGCAGAAAGGGTTTCTGCAGCAGAGGTTATTATGACACAATTACACGCTGGTGGAAAATTTGATCATGACTCATATAAAGTCTCAGGAGGACTACATGGAGTAGGTGTGTCAGTCGTAAATGCCTTATCTGAAAAATTGGAACTCACGATATATAGAGATAATAAAGAGCACTTCGTATCCTTTAATAACGGGGTGACCCAGAAACCTTTAAAAAGTAAAGGAAGTACAAAAAAAAGAGGAACCAAGATAACTTTTCTTCCATCTAATCAAATATTTTCTTCAGTAAAATTTAATTCATCAATTTTGCAAAAACGAATGAGAGAGCTTGCTTTTTTGAATAAAGGAATATGTATCTTACTTTCCGATGAAACCACATCAAAAAGAAAAGAGTATAAATTTAATTACAATGGAGGAATCATCGAATTTATTAAACACATTAATCAAAAAAAACCAATTTTGGTAAACAAAAATGAAAAAGAAGTCTTTAAGAAACCAGTGTATGTCTCAGGAGAAAAAAATAACATTTTAGTCGAGTGTGCTTTTGAGTGGAACGCTGGATACTCTGAAGAAGTTTTAGCTTTCACTAATAACATAAACCAAAAAGATGGAGGTACGCATTTGTTAGGTTTTAGAAGTGCACTTACAAGAATTATAAACAAATATTCATCTTCTAATAATAAAAAAAATAAAATGCAGTTGTCAGGAGAAGATATAAAAGAAGGCTTAGCGATCGTACTATCTGTAAAAATGCCAGATCCGAAATTTTCATCTCAAACTAAGGACAAATTAGTATCCTCAGAGGTTAGATTAATTGTAGAGAGCATTATTAATGAAAAGGTATCTACGTGGTTTGACCAAAACCCGGCTATTATTAGAGCTGTATTAGAAAAAATAACACAAGCTGCAATTGCCCGTGATGTGGCTCGAAAAGCAAGAGACAATGTACGAAGAAAAGGCGCATTTGAGCTTACAGGGTTGCCAGGCAAACTAGCGGACTGCCAAATATCTAAAAAAGAGGGTACTGAGCTTTTTATTGTTGAGGGAGACTCAGCGGGTGGATCAGCCAAACAAGGAAGAAATAGAGAGTTTCAAGCTGTTTTACCACTTAGAGGCAAGATTTTAAATACGTTTGTTAGTAACAATGGAAGAAAAGTTAAAAATGAGGGAGAACATTTTAACAAGATACTTTCAAAAATGATGTCATCAAGTGAGATAGTAACTCTAATAAATGCTCTTGGAACAGGCTCTAAGGATTTTGATATTGAAAATTTAAGGTATGATAAGATTATAATTATGACAGATGCAGATGTAGATGGCTCACATATTAGAACGTTACTTTTAACTTTTTTTAACAACTTTCCATTTAACAAACTAATAGAAAATGGACATATTTATCTTGCTCAACCCCCTCTATTCAAAATTACCAAAGGAAATAAGATTAATTATATAAAAGATGAAAATGAACTTGAAAATTTTATTCAGAAATCAAATGGTAAAAACCTAAAGCAGAAAAAAAATAGTAATCAACTGGCTTTTATTGAACAAGAAAAACAAAATTTTTCTCTACAAAGATTTAAAGGTTTAGGGGAAATGAATCCTGGTGAGTTGTGGGAAACTACATTAAATCCAGATAATAGGTCGTTATTAAGAGTGCAATATTCAAAAGGAACAAAAGAAAAATCTGCAGATGATCAAAAAATTATAGAAATTCTAATGGGGAATGAGGTAAGTCCAAGAAAAGATTTCATTACAAATAACGCGTTAGAAGTAAATAATCTTGATATTTAAATAATGAATTTTACTACTCTATTTAGATTAAAGGAAAATCTAAACTTAGACAGAAAGACTTTAGTAACATTAAGATGGATTGCTTTAATTGGTCAACTTGCGGCCATCAATATAGTTTATTTTATACTTCAATCAGATTTTCCAATAATAGAAACACATTTAATAATTTTATTAGGAATAATCACTAATACTTACTTACATTTAAAGATTAAGGTTACACAACTTAAAGATTTTTATTCTGGAGTTTTTCTTCTGTATGATCTTATTCAGCTGGGTATACTTCTTTATTTAACAGGGGGAATACATAACCCTTTTTCATTTTTTTTAATCATTCCGTCGATAGTTTCATCAACTTTTTTAAGCATGGGTACAACAATAATATTAGGTTTCGTCACCCTTGGAATCTTAATCATGATAACCTTTTTTCATCTTCCTCTTCCTGGTGCTGAGGTTGCTTTTGTGTTTCCAGAATATTATGTGATTGGAATTATAATTTCTATAATTATTGGGCTTATTTTTCTTAGTTATTTTGGAATAAGATTTTCGGGTGAGACTAAAAAAAGATCGGACGCCTTAAACAAATTACAGCTTATACTTTCAAAAGAATATGAGCTTGAGTCCCTAGGGGGACAAGCTGCTGCTGCGGCTCACTCTCTTGGCACGCCTCTTGCAACAATATCTGTAGTAGCTAAGGAATTAAAAAAAGAAATTGGAGAGAACTCAAAACATACAAAGGACCTTGATTTACTAATAAGTCAAACAAAAAGATGTAGCGATATTTTAAAAAAAATTTCACAAAAAAAGATAGTAGATGACAAGTTTTTAAGCTTAACTACGGCAGAAGATTTATTAGAAGAGATTATCAAATCTTTTAGTGAGACTTCTAATAAAATAATCGATTTAAATTCAAGGAAAGATTTTAATAAAATAAAATTTGAGAGAAATCCTGAAATAGTTTACGGTATAAGAAATTTTATTGGAAATGCTGTTAAATTTTCGAAAGAAAATATAATTATATCTATAATAAGCGACAACCAAACACTAAGTATATGTATAGAGGATGATGGTCCTGGCTTTCCCGTTGACATAATTAAAATTGTTGGAGAACCTTATATAAAGTCAAAATCAAATGAAATTTCATCTAAATCAGGAACTGGATTAGGAACTTTTTTAGGAAAAACTCTTTTAGAGAGAAAAGGTGCAAATTTAAAATTTGGAAAGGCAAAAAAATTGGGAGGAGCAAAAGTTTCTATTTCATGGCCAGTAGTTAATTTTAAATAGTTATCTTGGCTCTTGCTGTGTTAAACAATGAATTGCGCCAAATCCCCAAATCAAATCAGAGCAATCTATGGGTATAATTTTTCTATCTCTAAATTGCTTCTTAAAAATATTTATAACAATTTTATCATTAGGATCATTATATGTTGGTAATAAAACAAACTTATTTGAAATATAAAAATTAAGATAAGTTGCAGGTACTCTTATTTTCTTAATATAAATTGGTTTAGGCATTGGAATTTTCTTTATTTTTAAACTTTTTATTTTTTTCTTAATATTTCTAAGTATCTTGATATTTTCATTTAGGTTTTTATAATTTTTATCTCTTTTATTTTTCTCATGTGCTATGAAAATTTTATTTTTATTAACAAATCTTGCAATATCGTCAACATGTCCATGAGTATCATCTCCATAAATGCCCTTATTTAACCAGATCACTTGATTTACTCCTAAGAATTTTTCAAAAATTTTGTTGTAATCTCTTCGCTTTAAATTGAAATTTCTTTGTTGGATCTTGCTAAGTAAACACTCACGAGTTGTTAATAATAATCCTCTTCCATTTACATCGATTGAACCACCTTCTAAGATTATACGTCTTTTATTAAATTTAGGTAAAACGACTTTACTTCTATAAAATTTTTTAATTTTAAAATTAACCTTATCATCATATTTATGATTTTTATATTTTGCCCATCCATTGAATTTCCAGTTGCATAATAAATTTTTATTTTTTTTATTTTTTACAAAAATTGGTCCGGTATCCCTCATCCAGACTCTATCTGTCTTACAAATTATGAAGTAAATATTTTTAAGATTTATTTCATATTTGCTAAGAAATACTTTAATTTTTTTTTTTGAATTAGAATTCTTAACCAAGATATTCACTCTTTGGCTTACAGAAAGATTAGAAATAATTTTTGCAAAAACATTCGGGATTTTATCAAATCGTCCTGGCCAATCAGCTTTATTGTAAGGCCAGCCTATCAAAGTAGACTTCTGTTTTTCCCACTCTGCAGGCATTCTGTAGAGTTTACTTATATTTGTTTTAAGCATCTTTTGGGTTTTTTAATAATCCCTTGTAAAAATCGATACGTCTATCTCTAAAAAAGGGCCAGTGTCTTCTCGAAGTTTCGACTTTTTTGTAGTCAATATCACAAACTAAGATATTCTCCTTTAAACTAGCTTTTTTCACGACATTTCCGCTTGGATCAAATACCACGCTATTTCCCCAAAATTCAATTCTTTTCTTACCTTGCTTCTCAAGACCAACTCTATTAATTGCAGCTACATAAACACCATTAGTAATAGCGTGTGCTCTTTGAACAGATAGCCAGGAATTAAGTTGTGATTTACCAAATTTCTTTTTTTCTTTTGGATGCCAGCCTATTGCTGTAGGGTAAAAAATTATTTCTGCCCCCTTGAGCGCTGTAAGTCTAGCCGCCTCTGGAAACCATTGATCCCAACATATAAGCGTACCTAAATTTCCTTTTGAAGTTTTAAAGCATTTGAAACCAATATCCCCAGGTGTAAAATAAAACTTTTCATAAAATTGTGGATCATCAGGTATATGCATTTTTCTATATTTACCCAAAATTTTACCTTTTTCGCTAATTACCACGCTGCTGTTATGATAAAGACCAGTAGTTTTTTTTTCAAATAATGGAATAATTAAAATAATTTTAAAATTTTTTGCAATAATTGAAAAAAAATCAGTTGATGGGCCTGGAATTTTTTCAGCAAAATTGAAGTTTTTATGTTTTTCTACTTGGCAAAAATATTTAGTTAAAAAAAGCTCTGGTAAGCAAATAATTTTTGCTCCTTTTTTTGCAGCCAATTTGATTTTATCCACTGCATAATTTTTATTTTTATTAGGATCAGATGTCATTTTCATCTGTATCAAAGCTATTTTTGTTTTATTCATTTATTAAATAAATTTTGAAAGTTTCTTTTTTGTCTTTTTTTCCAAATTTGATTATGATAAGCATCACTTGCTATTAACGGCAAAACACTAGTTGCTTCAGCAAATACCATTTGCTCTTTTGCCAGATCAACCTTTCCCCAGGAACTTGCTTCTTTAAGAGTTGAGCTACTACACGCTCCATCCCGAGTATCCGCGACTGTTATTTGCACAGCATATTTATGCATGCCTACGTTTTTACCTAATAGTTCTGCACACACAACTGTATCCTGCACAAAATTTTTCGGAACACCACCTCCGATCATGAACAGCCCTGATTGCTTCGAATTAAGCTTTATTTCAGTCAATTCTCTAAATTCTCTTATAGAGTCGATGGTTATATGATTCTCAGGGTTTTGTTCTTGATGCATTACTAAACCGAATCCAGCAGAGCTGTCAGTGAAAGCAGGACAAAATATGGGGACATTGTTGTCATAAGCCAGCTCAATAAGTGAATTTTTTTTTTTAGAATTTGTTTTGAGATATTTGCCCAATTCTTTTATAAATTCCCTTGATGTATAGGTTTTTCTTTTTAACGAATTTGCGATTTCGCATATAACTTTATCACAAGTTTGCAATTCTTCTTCATCAATATAAGTATCATAAATTCTATCAATATAATTTTTTCTTAGAATAGCGTCATCTTGGAACTGGGACCCTTGGTAATGTTTAAATCCTAAAGCTTCAAAAAAATCCATATCTATGATTGATGCACCAGTAGCAACTACTGCATCAACCATATTATATTTAACTAAATCTGAGTATACCTTCATACAACCGGCTGCAGAAGTCGAACCAGCTATTGTCAAAAATATTGAGCAATCCTTATCTTTTAGCATTTCATTGTAAATTTTTGCGGCATTAGCGGTGTCTCTCGATGTAAAAGACATTTTGCCCATGGAATCTATGATCTTCCTTGAATCGAAAGATGTAATGTCGATGTGAGAAATGGGCTTATTTAAAAATGATTTCTTGTTATGTCCCTTTCCAGGGACATTTTTTTTATTTGTCATGCAACCATATAACTCAGTCTACTTGAGTCACCGTACATTGTCATTATAGGTTCATCCAACAACTGAACTATATGATTAGAATAAAAACCATTAAAGTTGGTTCTAAATGTAAGACTGTAAGCTCCTAATTGACCTAACTCGATATAGTCCCCTTCTTTAATATTATTAGGGAGCAAAAATGGACCCTTCATATAATCAAGACTGTCACAAGTTGGACCATAAAAATTAAAAGATGTTATTTTTTTAGACTGTATTCTCCCGTTTGATATCATTCTAGATGGCAAAATAAAGTTAGGTACACCAGAGTCGAATAGCGATCCATAAGTTCCGTCGTTAATGTAAAGTTTATATTTTTTTCTCAAATTTACCCTTACTATTGTAGACCCACTTTCAGCCACGATTGCTCTTCCAGGTTCACAAATTACACTTGGCATTTTTTCCAACTTCAAATCATTCAAGCTTTTCTTGATTTCATTAATATAATTTACTAACGGCTCTGGTTTTAAATCAGGGTATATAGAGGGAAATCCTCCACCAACATTAATAATGTCAGGAATTATTTTAGTTTTTTTTATCAAATTTTTTATTTCACTTATTCCCTTTGAAAAAGATATTTTATGCATACATTGTGAGCCAACATGAAAACTAACTCCAATTTTTTCAGCATGGTATTTACAAAGTCTTATCAATCCCAAGGCTTCACTTGGAAGAGCACCAAACTTTCTGGAAAGATCTATTTCTGCATGCTCGTTTGAAATTGCCACTCTTACATATAAAGTCAAATCTTTTGCGTTATTTGTCGCTTCTAGAATTTTTTGTAATTCCTCTTTTGTATCTAAAGCAAAATCTTTAATTCCATAATCTTTGTACGCTAGGTAAATATCCTCTCTTGCTTTAACAGTATGCATAAAAAACATTTTGGCTTTATGATAATTTTTATGAATTAATCTTATTTCGTTTATTGAAGCAACGTCAAATTTTTTTATCCCGTTATTATAAATTTGGTCTAAAACAAACTTATTAGGATTCGTCTTTACAGCGTATAAAATTTCTCCTGGAAATTTGTCCTTAAAGAAATCTACTGACTTGTTTATAGCCGTAGGGCGAATACAGTAGACTGGTTCTACTGGTTTTAATTGGTTAACTAACTCGTCAACGCTCTTAAATTTTTCCATTTCATGTGTTCCCCGTTAATTTACACAGTTAAGGTTTCTAAAAAATTTGTAAAAAACCTCATTAGGGTCGCGTATAGAGATTTTTAAACAATATGTAAATAAAAAAATGGGGTTGAAATAAAGAAATATAAACCTATATTAATAACCATGAGAGGATCAAATTTACAACCTAATCAAATGAAAATAACAGACTTCGCTGACAGGTCTTTGTTAATAGTCGATGACGATGACCCTTTAAGAGGCAGATTATCAAGAGCTATGGAAAAAAAGGGATTTCTGGTCCAAGAGGCCAAAACTGTGGCTCAAAGTATTGAAATTGTTAAGAAAAATGCTCCTAATTTTGCAGTTATTGACCTAAGGCTTGAGGATGGCAGTGGCCTTGATATTGTTAAAGAGCTCTCAAAAGCCAAAAAAGATGGCAGAATAGTCATGCTAACTGGTTATGGCAATCTACCAACAGCTGTTGCAGCTGTAAAAGCTGGCGCTATTGACTACATAGCTAAACCAGTTGACGCAGACGACGTTGAGGCAGCTCTTCTAGCATTACCAGAGTCAAAAGCAAAACCTCCAGAAAACCCTATGTCTGCTGATAGGGTAAAATGGGAACATATTCACAGGGTATTTGAACTTTGCAATAGAAATGTATCTGAGACAGCCAGAAGGTTGAAAATGCACAGAAGAACTCTCCAAAGAATTTTATCCAAGAGATCACCTAGGTAGTAATTTATACTTTAATAAATTTAGCTAAAATAGACAAAATTGTTATTTTAAATATTTCTGCCAATAAGAAGGGTTGAACACCTAATAAAAATACCTTATCCCATCCGACAAATTTAGATAACCATAAAATTCCTAAAATATAAATTGAAGACATTGATAATGAGAATAATAAAAAAAATTTAATAAATTGAAAATTTTTATTCTGTTTTTTAAAAACTGAAAAATAGTAGCCCGAAATAAAGACAGCAGGAAGGAAACCTAATAAGTATCCCATTGTAGGGCCTATGAAATAGATTAGACCGACACCCTTCTCTGGCGTTCCAGCAAAAACAGGTAACCCAATTGTTCCCTCGAATAGATATAGTGAAATTGTAAACAAACCAAGTTTCCAACCATAAAGCATACCAATCAATACAACTACAAATGTCTGCATTGTCATTGGAACTGGATAAAAAGGTATTTTAAATTTAGATGATATAGCCAGTAAAACTGAGCCTAAAATTGCAAGAAAAAAAAGCTTTAATAATTGTGGTAGGGATTTATTTTTTATTAGTTCCATGGCTATATACTACTTTTTTTTAAATTATATGCTAGCTTTTTGTTAGCTTAATAAATACATCCTCTAAATTGGCATCATCAGTCTTAATATCCAATATTTCTAAGTCATTTTGTTTAAGATAACTAAAAAGCTCATCAAAACTATAATTAGACTTATCATAAGTAACTGTGATTATATCCCCTTGAAAGTCGAATTTTACTCCATTAAGGCTTAGAGATTTCCTTCCGTTTAAATTTTTTGTGTAAAATTTAACAATTTTATTATTCATTCGCTCTAATAATTTTTGAGTCGAATCAAGTGCCACTAGATTTCCTTTATTCAATATGCCTATACGATTACACATTTCCTGTGCTTCGAAAAGATAGTGAGTAGTTAAAATTATAGTTACTCCTTCATTATTTAATTTTTTTACATTACTCCAAAGATTTTTTCTTAATTCAACATCAACTCCGGCTGTTGGTTCATCAAGAACTAAGATTGGTGGCTGATGAACCATTGCTTTTGCAATCATCAAGCGTCTTTTCATTCCACCCGATAAATTTCTAGAATAACTATTAGCTTGATTTTTAAGAGACACTAAACTCAAGATTGTTTCTGTAATTTTCTCATTTTTTTTAACTCCAAATAAACCGGCTTGAAGCTCAAGCAGCATTCTAGGACTAAAAAAAGCATCTAAATTAACTTCTTGAGGAACAATTCCAATTGACGCTCTTACTTGACGAGGATTCTTATCTAAATCGAAACCCCAAACGTTTACTTTTCCACCTGTTTTTATAACTGTTCCTGCAAGAGTATGTAAAAACGTAGTTTTACCTGCCCCATTAGGCCCAAGTAGTCCAAAAATTTCACCCTGTTTTACATCAAAAGAAATGTTGTTTAATGCTTTTATCTCATTTTGTTTATTTTGCTTTGAGTAAATTTTTGTGAGATTTTCAACACTTAGAGCAATTTTATTCATGAAGTCTTTATATCACTAATTTCAAAATGTAATATAATGAATAATGGGCACAATAAAAAATACTGATCATTTTTACTTAATAGACGGGTCAGGTTATATTTTTAGAGCTTATTATGCATTACCCCCATTATCACGCAAGAGTGATGGATTACCAACCGGTGCCGTCAGTGGTTTTTGTTCAATGCTATTTAAACTTTTAGAGGACGCTCGATCAGATGACTCTGAGTTTAGACCAACTCATTTTGCAGTAATTTTTGACTGTGCTAAAAAAAATTTTCGAAATGAAATTTATAAAGATTATAAAGCCAACCGCTCAGAAGCTCCTGAGGACTTAGTACCTCAATTTGATTATATAAGAAAATCAGTCGAAGCATTCAATTTGCCTGCAGTTGAATTGATAAATTTTGAGGCAGATGATCTAATAGCTACATATGCAAAAAAAATAACTTCTATTGGTGCCAAAGTAACAATAATCTCGTCTGATAAAGACTTAATGCAATTAGTAAATGAAAAAACCAGGCTTTATGATCCAATGAAATCAAAACTCATAGGTTCAAAAGAAGTTAAAGAGAAATTTGGAGTAAAACCAAGTCAGGTCATAGATGTTCAATCTCTTGCAGGTGATACCTCAGATAACATACCTGGTGTCCCTGGCATCGGAATTAAAACAGCGGCAGAATTAATAAGTAAATATCAAACACTAGACAATCTTCTTAAAAATTTAGACGAAATTAAACAAAAAAAAAGAAAAGAAACTCTTACTAATAATAAAAGTGATGCAATTTTAAGTCGAAAACTAGTGACGTTAAAAGATGATGTACCAATAAAAGTTGATTTAAATTCATTCGAGCTTAAAAAGATCGATAAAAAAAGACTATACGACTTTTTGAAGGAAATGGAATTCAATAGGCTATTAAGTCAAGCCATAGGTTTCTATGGAGAAGAAGAATTTGCTAACAATAAAAATAATGAAAAAGAACATTCAAAGTCGAAGTTTAAAATTGATATCAAAAAATATAAATGTATCGATACAACAAAACAACTGGATGAAATTCTTAAGCGTTGTGAAAAAGAAAAAATTATCTCAATTGATACAGAGACAACCTCGGTCAACCCTCTAGAAGCCAATTTAATTGGAGTTTCTTTTTCTTTTGGAGAAAATAATTCCTACTATATACCTTTAGGCCATACAAATGGCAAAAATTTACCACTCTCTGAAACCTTAAATAAATTAAAAATAATAATAGAAGATAAAAGTATAAAAAAGGTTGGTCAAAATATTAAGTATGATTTGATCATTTTTAAAAAATATGGAATTCTGATCAATTCCTATGAGGACACCATGTTAGTTTCTTACACTTTAGATGCCGGTTTAAACCGCCATAATCTTGATCTTTTATCGGAGTTACATCTCGGTCACAAAACTATTTCATATAAAGATATTGTTGGAATGGGTAAAAATAAACTTAATTTTTCTGAGGTTGACATAAAAGATGCTACTAGATACGCCGCCGAGGACTCTGATGTTACTCTAAAACTTTATTATTTACTTAAAGAAAGACTTGATAAAGAAAAACTAAATAAGATTTACGAAGTTTTTGAAAAACCAATGGTCAAATTACTCGCTGATATGGAAATGAGGGGTATTAAAGTTGATAGAGAGTATTTGACTAAATTATCAAAAAAATTTGAAAGCAGATTAAATGACATCGAAAAAAATATTTATAAATTATCAAGAAAAAAATTCAATATTGCCTCTCCTAAACAGCTTGGTGAAATTATATATAATGAACTCAAAATAGCAAAATTAAAAAAAACCAAAAAAGGAAGTCTAGCAACAAGTGCTGTGATTTTAGAGGATTTAGCGTACAAAGGGTTTGAATTTCCTAAGCTAGTCCTTGAGTGGAGACAAATTTCTAAATTAAAAAATACATATTCGGATGCTTTACAAGGCCATATAAACAAAAAAACTGGGAGGGTTCATACATCTTTTTTACTAGCGGCTACCAATACAGCTCGATTAGCTTCAAGCGACCCTAATTTGCAAAATATTCCAATTAAAACTAAGGATGGTAAGGAGATCAGAAAATCTTTTGTATCAGACAAAAATAATTTATTAATCTCTGCTGACTACAATCAAATCGAAATGAGAATTTTGGCAGATTTGGCCGATGTTAAAGAATTAAAAAAAGCTTTTAGAAACAAAGAAGATATTCATAGCTTAACTGCAAGCCAAGTCTTCGGTATAGATAAAAAAAAAGTAAGCGAAGAAATGAGAAGAAAAGCAAAAGCAATTAATTTTGGAATTATATACGGAATTACTCAATATGGCTTAGCTAAACAAATTTCAGTTTCAAACCAAGAAGCTTTAGATTTCATCAATAACTATTTTAAAAAATTTCCAGAGATTAAAAATTATATGAGTAATACTATCCAATTTTGTAAAAAAAATGGATACGTTAATAATATTTTTGGAAGAAAAATTCATTTAAAAAATATCAATGATAAAAATTTTAGTGTTAGATCATTTCAAGAAAGAGCGGCAATTAATGCTCCTATACAGAGTTCTGCTGCTGATATAATAAGATTGGCAATGATCTCATTAGACGATAAGAAAAAAACGGACAAAAATTTCAAAGCGGACATGCTCCTTCAGATACATGATGAATTAATTTTCGAGTGTTCTAAGACAGTTAAAGATTATGTTGTAAAATGTATAAAGCAATCAATGTCATCAGTAACTTCTTCCGAAATGCATAAATTTTCAATTCCCTTGGAAGTAAACGTAAATTCGGGTTATACTTGGGGAGAAGCACATTAAAATATTTTATTTGCGCCTAAATTTTGACAATTTGATTATGAAAATTAAATTATGCCAAACACTATAGCATTAGTAGATGACGATAGAAATTTGCTTACTACGATTAGTATTGCTCTAGAAAGAGAAGGCTTTCAAGTTCAAACATACATTGACGGTGAAACTGCACTTGTGGGATTAACTAGAAATCCTCCTGATTTAGCTATTATAGATATAAAGATGCCAAGAATGGATGGTGAGGAGCTTCTTAAAAAATTACGAAAAAAAATGTCTATACCAATAATTTTTCTAACATCCAAAGATGAAGAAGTTGACGAACTCTTAGGTCTGAAACTGGGGGCAGATGATTTTGTGAAAAAATCAGGTGGATTTTCAATGAAAGTTTTGATTGAAAGAATAAGGGTCCAATTAAGAAAAAAAGGAGACGTTATTGATGATACAAAAAATATTATTTCTCACGGAAAATTGAAACTGGATCCTTCTCAACTAGAGTGTGAGTGGGATGGCAAATCTTTACCTGATAAACTTACAACAACAGAGTTTTTAATTGTAAAAGAGCTTGCTAAAAGGCCAGGCGTAATTAAAGAAAGATCGCATTTGATGGACATAGCTTACAAAGAGAATACCGAAATCGAGGATAGAACAATTGATAGTCACGTTAAGCGTATAAGAAAAAAATTTAAAAAGGTCGATGAAAAATTTTCTGCTATTGAAACAAGATATGGAAGTGGTTATAGATGGAATGTTAGCTAATGAGAAAAAAAAAAACATCTTCAATACTGAGAAAGTTCTTAGTATTCAACTTGTCTGTTTTTTCAGTGTTAGGCTTATTCACTATTATATATCTTGAAGCTATTCAACCGAGCTTAGTTAATAGTAGAGTTTCAAACCACAATATCATTATTAAAAATACCGTAGATCATCTAGAAAGACTAAAAATAAATATAAATAAAGAGGAAATAAATAAATTTCTACTTTCAACTGGTTTTTTGTTTCAGGGTTTAGATAGAGTTCAATTTTTTTCTTTAGAAGGAAAGTTAGTTGGTGATACTAACACTTTAGATTTAGACCCAAAAGTATTTTTAAAAAATGAACCAGTTTTATTTGACTTAAAAGATGGGAGTCAAAACATTTTAACGGACCAAAATTTCATACAAATTGAAAATGATGAACAGTTAAGTAAAAATTTAATTCAGAATATTCAAAATGAATCCTATGTGACGCAGACATTAGAAAAAAAAAATTTTTTTGTTAGTACATATAATAAAATTTTAATTGGAGATGAATTGATAGGATACATCAAAGTTTCTGAACAAGCTAATGATATTCTTATTGCAGTAGACGAGAGAAAAAATTTTATAATACGAACTGTTTTAGCAATCGCATTAATGATATTAATTTTTTCATTATTTTTAAATAAGTATATCTTAAAGCCTTTGAAATTCTTATCTAATTTCACCGAGTCAGTAAGAGATAAATCAAGTAAAAATGTAAATATAGAAAAGTTATTTATAAGAGAAGATGAAATTGGCAAACTAACAAAATCGATTGACGAAATGACAAAAGAGTTACAAAAAAGAGCCAATAGAGCAGAAACCTTTTCTTCAGATCTAGCTCACGAGATTAGAAACCCATTAGCCTCTTTAAAAGGAGCTTCTGAGCTATTAGACAAATCGTCTAAGACAGAAGATAGGGGAAAATTACTTAAAATTATCGATCATGATGTTGAGAGAATAGAACGACTTATAACTGATTACTCTCAAATGCTTAAAGACGAAGCATCTCTTTCAAGAGAAAAAATGACACGAATAGATCTACTAAAAATTATACAAAATGTTGTAGAAGATTTTAAGCAGGATCTTGAAAACAGAAACAAAAATATTGATATAGAGATTGGATTAAAAAATAACAATGGAAAAGATTATTTTTTAATTGGTATTGAAAGTAGAATTGAGCAAGTAATTGCGAATTTACTTGATAATGCAATATCTTTTAGCTCCGACAAACAGATTATTAATATAGATTTATCAGAAACTACCACAAGTTTTGTTTTAATTATTAAAGATCAAGGACCTGGGTTTGCAGAAACTTCAACAAATAAAATATTTAAAAGATTTTATAGCAACAGACCAAAAAATTTTGGTGAACACTCTGGTTTAGGATTAAATATTGTAAAAAATATAGTTGAACTGCATCAAGGCAAAATAGCTGCATCTAATAGGATAGACTCTGGTGGGGCACAAATTGAGATATTACTACCGAAGTTACAATAATTTTTAGCAAGCTTGATTAGAGATATTTTAACTGCTAAAAGGATTTAAAAAATATGCAAGATGATTTCAAAGTAAAAGATTTAAATTTAGCGGAGTTTGGAAGAAAAGAGATATCTATCGCTGAAAGTGAAATGCCTGGATTAATGGCTCTTAGAAAAGAGTATGAAAAATCAAAACCCCTTAAAGGTGCTAAAATACTAGGATGTCTTCACATGACTATTCAAACTGCTGTTCTAATCGAAACTCTGGTAGATCTTGGTGCAGAAGTTAGATGGTCATCTTGTAATATCTTCTCAACTCAAGACCACGCTGCTGCAGCTATTGCTAAGTCTGGTATCCCAGTTTATGCATGGAAGGGAGAAACTGAGAAAGAGTATTGGTGGTGTATTGAACAAACTATAGTTGGAAAAAAAGATTGGAGAGCTAATTTAATTCTTGATGATGGAGGGGACCTAACTGGCCTTATGCATAAAAATTACAAAGAACTTTTAAAATCAATAAAGGGTGTTTCAGAGGAAACAACTACAGGTGTGTTGGCTTTGAAAAGACTTGAGAATGATAAAAAACTTTTAATACCAGCAATCAACGTTAACGACTCTGTGACAAAATCAAAATTTGATAATTTATACGGATGTAGAGAAAGTTTAGTTGATGGAATTAAAAGAGCAACCGATGTAATGATGTCTGGCAAGGTGGCAATAGTTGCTGGCTTTGGAGACGTAGGTAAAGGAAGCGCAGCCTCACTAAGACAAAGCGGAGCTAGAGTCCTTGTTACTGAAACTGATCCGATATGTGCACTTCAAGCTGCAATGGAAGGTTACGAGGTAGTTTTAATGGACGAAGCTATTAAAGAAGCTGATATAGTAGTAACAGCAACGGGCAATAAAGATATTGTTACTGCCGATCATATGAGAATGATGAAGGATAGATCGATACTATGTAATATAGGGCATTTTGATAACGAAATACAAGTTGACGCTTTAAAAAATTATAAATGGACAGAAATCAAACCTCAAGTGCATGAAATTGAGCTTCCAAATAAAAAAAGAATTATCTTATTAGCTGAAGGTAGACTCGTAAATTTGGGTTGTGCAACTGGCCATCCCAGTTTTGTAATGAGCGCATCTTTCACAAATCAAGTAATAGCTCAAATAGAACTTTTTAATAATTCTGAAAAATATGAAAATAAAGTTTATGTTTTACCAAAACATCTTGATGAAAAAGTAGCCACACTTCATTTAGAAAAGGTGGGAGCAAAATTAACCAAATTATCGAAAGATCAAGCAGATTACATAAGCGTTAAACAATCTGGACCATATAAGCCAGATACTTATCGTTATTAGATATGATTAATGCTAGTAAGATCAATTGAACAATTAAAAAAAGTTTCTATTCGATTAGCAGAAAAATTAAGACCTAATGATACTATTTTTCTCGAAGGGGAGATTGGAAGTGGAAAAACCACATTGTGTCGATATTTGATAAACCATTTACAAAAAAAAAATAAGTTACCAATCACAAATGTCCCAAGTCCAACTTTTAACATAGTTTACGAATATTTTCTTAAAAATACTAAAGTCATGCATTATGATCTTTATAGAATTAATAACGTAAATGAATTGAAAAATCTTGATTTGCCTAATGATAATAAAAAAGAAATAAAGATTATAGAATGGCCCAATTTATTAAAAAAAAAATTCAATAATAAAATTGAAATTAAAATTAAATTTGGAAAAAAAACAACTGAAAGAGTTGTAAATATAAAAGGGCACGGTAAACTTAAGGAATTTAATATCAATGAAATTTAAGATTAAAAAAATCTCGGGTGACGCATCTTTTAGAGAGTTTTTTAGAGTTAAAAAAAACTCAAAAACGTCAGTTTTAATATTAGCAAAAAAAGATAAGTTCAAAAACTTAATTACGTACTCAACTGTAAATAAAATATTGAATTCTAATAGAATATTGGCACCAAGACTAATTAGCAATAATTATAAAAAAAATATAATCGAAATTACTGATTTCGGTAATACATCTTTTCTTGAAATGGTTAGACATAAAAAAAATAAAATCAAATATTATAAAAAATTAATCGATATTATTATTAAGATTCAGAAAATTAGATTAAAAAAAAATTATTTTTTAAATGATAGAAAAATTAGATTACCTAATTACAATTTGCGTACCTTGAATAACGAGATCACTTTATTTTTTGACTGGTATATGAAATATATTTCTAAAAAAAAAATAAATATTAAATTTAAAAATTTACTTAAAAAAGAATTAAATAATATTTTTCAAAAAATTTTTTACCGCAGTGAATTCTTTGTTCATAGAGATTTTCATGCTTCTAATGTTATGTGTTATAAAAAAAAATTTGCTTTGATTGATAGTCAAGATGCTGTCATTGGATATCCCCTTTACGATGTGGCATCATTAATTGACGATGTAAGAATTAAATTACCAAGCAATTTGCAGAGTAAAATACTTAATTATTATATGAATAAATGTGATTTAAAACCTTTCGATAAAATTAAGATTAAAACCGATTTTGAAATTCTCTCAGTGCAAAGAAACTTACGGATATTAGGTGTATTTGCTCGACTTTATAAAAGAGACAATAAACATAATTATCTGAAATATCTACCGTATACATGGAAGTTAATTGAAAGAAGAATTAAGAGCCCAACTTTTAAAAGTTTAAATATTTTAATTAAAAAGATTTCTTAAAAATGATTAAACAAGGAATGATATTAGCAGCGGGCTTAGGTAAGAGGATGCAGCCAGCTACTTTAAAAACTCCCAAACCTCTTTTAAAGATTGGAAATAAATATTTACTTGAAAGAGCAATTGATCTTTTATCAAATTACGGAGTTGAAAAATTAGTGATTAACGTTCATTATTTAGCAGATCAAATAATCAATTTTATTAAAAGAAAAAACTTCAATATTGAAATAATTATTTCTGATGAAAGAGATGATCTACTCGATACAGGTGGTGGAATATTGAAAGGTACAAAAATATTTGGCAATAATCCATTTTTGGTTATTAATCCTGACACAATTTGGTCTCTAAAATATTTACAAGAGATAAGAAATTTGGAAAGTTTATATTATGAATATGGTAAATCGTGTCTCTTAATTGTGAATAAATCCTTAAGTTACGATCATTCTTTTAAAGGTGATTTTAATTTAAATAGCAATGTGATTTCAAGGGATAAAATAAATAATTTTATTTTTACAGGTCTTCAGATATTAAATAATAATATTTTTGATGAAGTAAGAGAGAATAAGTTCTCAATGAACAAAATATGGGATAATTTAATTAAAAAGAAATCTTTGTTTGGTCTGGAGAGTAATCAAACTTTTTATCATTTAAATACAAATGAAATTTTAAAAAAAATTTCTAATCTTAAAATTATTGATTAAATATAATTTTTTTAGCCCTATTCTTATCTAAGTAAAAATATTCTCTGATCGATAAATCATTATCAAACTCTATTAATAAGGGATTTCCCGTAGGAATTTCTAAATCATTAATCTTTAAATCAGATATTTTAAATAAAAATTTACAAAGGGCCCTTAAAGAATTTCCATGAGCTGAAATTAAAACATTCTTACTTTCTGCTAAATCTTCTTTAATTTCTGTATTATAAAAGGGAACGACCCTTTCGTAAGTATTTTTCAATGACTCTGACATAGGCACTTTTTCAGACGGAATACTATTATTAAGCGGACTAAATTTTGCATGGTATTCACTCTCTTTTGAAATTGGTGGCGGAGCAACATCCCAGGATCTCCTATACTTTTTGAATTGATCTTCACCTATTCTCTTCTTTGTTTCTTCTTTGTTTAGACCTGTTAAATAGCCGTAGTGCCTCTCGTTTAGCTCCCAAGCTGTATTAAATTTCAAAGGAAGATTGTTTTTTTCAAGAATTATAATTAAAGTTTTAATCGCTCTTTTTAAAAAAGAAGTATAGAAAATATCAATATTAATGTTAAGATTTTTTAATAATTCACCTGATTTTTTTGCTTCGTCCACACCTTTGTCGGAAAGATCTACGTCTACCCAACCTGTAAACCTATTTTCCGCATTCCATGTACTTTGACCGTGTCGTGTTAAGATAAGTTTACTCATATTAGTTAATTAGTTTATTATGTACTATATTAGAATTGAAATGAAAAATAATATTTTTATAATACTAAATTATTTATTCTTTTCGTCCCTTATAATCTTATTAATTCTTTATCTGTTTCCGGGAAGTTTAATTGGTTACTTATTCTATGGTGATTTAGGAAGACAACCAAGTATAATTATAAATCCAATAGGAACATCAATCAATCACTTTTTATTTTTTTTCTATTTAGGTATTTTAGGCTCCATTGTTAGCATTAAAGAAAAAAAATTAATAAATAGTTTTTTATTTTTATTTATTATTTCAATTATTTTAGAATTGTTGCATTATTTTATTCCCAATAGAGCTTTTGAACTTCAAGACTTACTCGCTAATAGCTCTGGAGTTATATTTGCAAATTTGATTTTTAAATTTTTTAAAAAAATCGTTAATTAAAATATTTATGCGAATAATTGTTGTAACTTTAATTTTAATATCAAATGCATTAGCAGATGATATATACGGAATTCCTAAGATTATTGATGGAGATACAGTTTATATTGATAAATATAAAATTAGATTAGAAGGGATAGACGCTCCAGAAACAAAACAACAATGCAAAAAAGAGTCTTTAAAAATTTCATCAATTGTAGGCTTTACCTTTTATAAAAATTATTATTGCGGAAAATTTTCTAAAGAAAAGCTTATTGCTAAAATTAATGGATCAAAAATAAATTGTACACTTTCGTCAAAAGATAGATACGAAAGGTATATTGCAACCTGCTTCAAAGATGAAATAAATTTAAATCAATGGATGGTGAGGAATGGTTATGCGATAGCATATAGAAGGTACTCCAAAAAATACGTTAGCGATGAAGATTTTGCAAAAAAAAACAAATTAGGTCTATGGCGAGGGAAATTTTTAAATCCAGAAAAATGGAGAAAGCTTAATTAATTTTTAGTATAAGTAATATGTGATTCCTTTTAAAAAAAAATTATTTGTATTTTTATTTTTCCTATTATCTGCCTGTTCATCTATTCCTAAGAATACTCAGAACAGTTGTGCAATTTTTGAGGAAAGGTACTTGTGGTATAAACATGCCAAAGCATCATATAAAAAATGGGGTGCACCAATTCATTTACAATTAGCCTTTGTAAAAAAAGAAAGTGATTTCAATTGGTTAGCAAAACCTCCAAGGACGAAACTTTTCAAGGTAATACCTTTTAAAAGACCTTCCACATCTTTTGGATATTCTCAGGCGGTAAAAGGCACATGGGAACAATATAAACGTGAAACTAATAATCCAATTGCCACAAGAGCAAGATTTAAGGATTCAGTTGACTTTATAGGTTGGTACATTAATAAAACTAACAAAATTTTAAAAATTTCAAAAAAAGACGCATACCGACAGTATTTAGCTTATTACAAAGGATGGGGAGATTATAAAAATTATTCAAAGGATAAAAAAGCAATAATTTATGCCAAGTCCGTGAGAGAGACAGCGGGGAAATACAGAAAACAATTAACTTTGTGCAAAAAAAATTTAGATAGAAATAAATATATTATTTTTTAAGTTGTTTGTTTAATTCAATTTCAACTGAGTCCATTCTTTTAGTATTTTTTCCAATAATTGTATAAATTGTTGGTATTACGTATAAAGTAAAAAATGTTGAAAAAATCATCCCACTAAAAATTGTTATACCCACTGTCAATCTACTTGCTGCACCTGGACCAAAGCTAATAATCAATGGTAGAACACCGAATATAGTTGATAAACTCGTCATTAAAATAGGTCTTAATCTAATAGAAGATGCCTCGATTATTGCAATTTCTAATTTTTTCCCCTCTTTTCTTAATTGATTTGCAAATTCAACAATTAAAATTCCATTTTTTGCTGAAAGGCCTATCAAAATTATAAGAGCTATCTGGCTATAAACATTTAAAGAGGAACCTACGACTAATAAACCTAATATACCGCCTAGTATTGCCATAGGGACCGTAAGCATAATAGTTAAGGGGTGGCGCCAACTTTCAAATTGCGCGCACATTGCCAGATATGCTGTAATAAGAGCTAATGCAAAGATGATATATAGTTCAGTGTTGGTCTTTTTATATTCCTCACTTTCCCCTTTGTAAGCTATCTGTGCTTGTGGTGTGTTCTCTTCGACTGTTTTTTTTAAAAAAATTAATGCTTGATCAAGTGAATAATCACCTACCAATCTTGCTGAGATAGTTACAGCTTTTTGTCTATTATATCTTGCCAAGAATGGAGACTCACCCTGTTCATCATAGGATACTAAGTTTGAGACAGATACAAGTTTATTATTATTTTTAGATCTTACAAAAATTTTACTAATGCTATCAGGCTCCTTTCTATCCTTAATGTCTCCTTGTAAAATTATAGAGTATTCTTTGCCATCTTGAGTGAACTTAGTGACATTTTTTGAACCAAAGATAGTTTCAATTGTTCTCCCGATGTCTTCAGTTGAAACTCCAAGATCTGCAGCTTTTTTCTGATCTATTTGAACATTTAATTGGGGTTTATTTAAATCAAAATCATCCTGAATGGAAGTGAGACCGGGGTTTTTTCTTGCCTCCTTTTTAATAATATTTTTCCAGTTTATTAGTTGATTGTAGGTGTTTCCCATTATGACAAACTGAACTGGACTTTGTACCCCGCCAGTCCTGATTCCTTGGGGCATTACTGGGAAGGCAAGCACACCTGGTACTTGAGAAATTTTGCTAAAAGACTCTCTCATAATCTTTACTCCATGCCTGTCTCTTTTGCTCCAGGGCTCAAGTAAAACTATTATAAACCCACTATTTACTTGTTTTGATGATCGTCCGAATCCTGGTACTCTCATTATAAGTCTTCTATACTCACCTTTTCCAACACTAGGTAAAAGCAACTTTTCTATCTCTTCAGCCTTATCTTTTGTAAAATTAAACCCTGATCCTTGAGGAGCTTTTATTATGACAAAGAATGCTCCCCTATCTTCAGGAGCTATAAGTTCTTTAGGTGCAAATTTAAAGAAAAATACAGTTAAAACCAATGTGCTTATAAGAAAAGATATTATTATTTTTTTTTTTATTTATCCAATTAACCAAAGACGACTTATAAACATTGTTTAATGAATTTAAATGTTTTTCAAATCGTATAACAAAATCTGATTTTTTCATATTAGATTTTAGAAATTTACTACCTAACATAGGACTTAACGATAAAGCTACAAAACTTGATATTATGACTGCTGAAGCAAGAGTTATAGCAGTTTGGGTAAAAAGAACTCCAGTTATACCTTTAATAAAAACTAGTGGAACAAATACAGCTACTAAAACCACAGTTGTTGCTACAATTGCAAATGAAACTTGTTTTGCACCTTTAAATGCTGCTACCAGAGGTGTTTCTCCTAATTCTATTCTCCTAACAATATTTTCCAACATGACAATTGCGTCATCTACAACAATACCAATTGCCAAGACCAAGGCCATTAAAGTAAATAGATTTATTGAAAAATCAAAAATATAAATTGATAAAAATGTTGAAATTAGCGAGACGGGTAAAGCAATAATTGGCACAATCAGCGCTCTTAAGTTACCTAAAAATAGATAAATAATTATAGTAACTAAAATAAGTGCAATGAAAAGAGTCTTATAAACCTCTTTAATTGCTGATTTTACATAGTTACTCCTATCAAATGAGACCTCCAAATCAGTCCCTGGAGGAAGTGTTGGTAAAATATCTTTAATTTTTTTCTTAACTCCATCTGCTACCTTTATAGTATTTGCATCTGATTGCTGGTAAATACCTATACCTACTACTTGTTTTCCATTACCTTTAAAAAGAGTTCTAGTTGACTCTGCTCCTAACTCTACTCTTGAAACATCATCAAGTGTAATTATGGAACCATCTAAAGCTCTTTTTAAGGGTAATCTTTTATAATTTTCTAAATTTTGATAGGCTTTATTTAGCTTGATAGTAAGATCAATATCTTTTGACTCAATTCTTCCAGCTGGAAACTCAATATTTTCTTTTCTTAAGACTTGCTCAACTTCTTGTGTAGTTAAGTCTCTGGCCGCTAGAGCTAGGGGATCGAGCCATATTCGCAATGACAACTCTCTTTCGCCGCCCAACCTTACTCTTCCAACTCCCTTAACTGTAGAAAATGTATCAGTTAAAAATCTATCTGCATAATCTGTCAGTTCTAAATCTGACATTGTTTCTGAACTAAAAGAGAGCCACATTGTAGTTCTCATACCAGCGTTTTGTTTAAAAATTTCTGGTTGTTCTGCTCCCACTGGGAGATTATCAACTACTCTTGAAATAGCACTTCTAACATCGTTGGTTACATCATCTAAATCTAAATCCGTCTCAAACGTTAAGGTAATCCTGGAACTCTCATCTTCACTAAAAGAGTCAATGGTTTCTAAGCCAGGTGTTCCTCCTATAAAATCTTCAATCTTTTGAGTTATTTGAGTGTCCACTATTTCAGCTGATGCACCTTTATAATCTGTTTGAATAGTTACTACTGGTGGCTGGACGTCTGGAAGTTCGTCGGTTGGTATTTCCTGAAAAGTTACAAGCCCAAATATTACTAATATCAAACTCATCACTGAAGCGACAACGGGTCTTTTTATAGAAAGGTCTGTTAAAAACATGTCCTATTAATTTTTTGATTTTAGAATTTTTACTTTTAGATTATTTCTGACTTTAGATACTCCTTCAACTACAACTTCTTCACCCTCAGAAATACCCGATAAAACTGACACTTTTCCGTAGTTTCTTTTTCCTACTTCAATATTCCTTTTTTCTGCAAGATTGTTATTTATGACATATACGAAAGCTGTTTTACCTTGAATGGTAACCGCGCTTTCAGGAACACCTAGTTGTTTTTCCTCGTTATAAATTATCTTAACAGTCATTAACTGGCCCGGTATAATTTTATGATTATCATTTTTTACAATAATTCTTGCTAAAATCGATCTAGTGGAAGGATCTATTCTCGAACTTACCGATTGAATTTTACCACTAAAAGTTCTTGAAAAGGCTGAAGAAGATATTTCTGCTTTTAAATCTTTCTTAATCACTCCGACATAATTTTCAGGTATCTTTATATCGATTACAATATTTTTAATGTCATCTAGTGTAATTATTAAACTATCAGAGCCTAAAACTCCTTGAGCTATTTCTCTTTTGCCGAGTTTTCCAGAAAAATCAGCAATTATACTTTGATTATCTTTTAAAGCCACTATGATATCTCCAGCTTTAACGAGTCTTCCGTCTATATTTAAATTACCAACTATCTCGTTTTGTTTTACTCTGTAGGTTTTTGAATTTTTTGCAACTGCTGTTCCAAAAGTTTCTATACTTCTAAAAAATATTGTTTCTTCAACTTGTTTCACTATGACACCAGGTGCTGGCCGTACACTAAATTTTTTCTTAAAGTGTAAACCTATAAAATACCTCGCAGCTATAATGCTAAAAATTATTATCAGAATTAATATTACAATTATTTTAATTTTATTATTTATTTTCATTTTTTATTTGACCGTACTCGGACCAAGATCCATCGTAAATTATTGGTGTTTTATCATTAATTAAAGAATTTGCCATACCTAAAACACAAGCTGTTACACCAGAACCACATGTAAATGCTATATCTTTATCTAAATCTATTTCATTTTTTTTAAAAATATTTGATATCTCGTCTTTTTTTTTGAAAGTTCTGTCTTTATTGATTAATAATTGAAAAGGTAAATTTTTTGATCCCTCAATATTACCGCTTCTTAATCCTTTTCTAGGCTCAGCTTGAATACCTTGAAATCTTTCTTTATTTCTTGCATCAATCAACTGAAATTTTTTATTTAAAATATTTTTTTTAACCTGGTCTTTATTAATAACCAAACTTGAGTTTGTCTTCGCTTTGTAATTGGTTTTATTAACTAAAATTTTCTCGCTCGTAATAAGTTTGTCCTCATTTTTCCATTTTTCAAAGTTTCCGTCTAAAACTGATACATGGTTCGTGTCATGTCCAAAAAAAATAAAAGAGTACCAGACTCTACATGAGCTAAAAATATCTGAATTATCGTAAATAATGATGTGATCAGAATTACTTATTCCCAAGTTTGACACTATACGTTCCCATTCATCCACACCTGGAAGCATATGTGGCAAATCTGAATTTTGATTAGAATTTTTATCTATATCGAAAAATAATGAGTTTTTAATATGGCTTAAATTAAAATCATTCTCAGCATCTTTGCCTGAATTTGGCAGATGCCATGTAGCATCTAATATTTTAACTTTATTAAGATTTTGACTCAACCAATCGGTAGAAACTAATTGTTTCATCCTCGGCTCTTTTCTATATATTTTTGATGATATTCTTCAGCTTTACAATAATTTTTTAATTTAGATATTTTGGTTTGAATTTTTCCTTCAAATTTATTATTAAATTCTTTTAACACTTCAACAGCATCTATTCTTTGTTCTTCTGTTTCGTAAAAAATTTCACTTCTATATTGAGTTCCTATATCAGGAAATTGCATATCTTTTTGAGTTGGATCATGCATTTTAAAAAATAAATCCAAAATTTTTTTAAACGAAATCTTTTGTTCGTCAAAAGTCAATCTGACCACCTCAGCGTGTCCAGTGTCTCCCTTACAAACCTGCTCATATGTTACTTTATCTTTCTCACCGCCAGCATAACCTACTTGAGTTTGTATAATACCTTGTTTACTTTTGAAGTTTTCCTCGGGTTTCCAAAAACAACCAAGTGCAAGTGTACATTTCATCATAAGTTAATTATATATAACATGTGAGGATATTAAATTGTTAAGTCGAAATCAATTAGGCGTATTGTACGGTGTCGCATCAGTGGCGTGTTTTTCCATGATGGATGCTTGTGTTAAATGGCTTGATCAATTTCCAGTTGGAGAAGTTTTATTTTCAAGATTTTTTTTCGGCTTAATTCCAATTCTAATGCTGGTTCCTAAAAGTGAATTTAAAACATTCTATAAAACAACTCGACCCAAATTGCATGCTTTTAGAGCAATCACAGGAACTTTAGCAATCATCGCTCTTTTTATTGCTCTTAGAGAGATTCCTTTAGCAGATGTTGTAAGCTTAACTTTTGGAGGACCGATTTTTGTTACATTAGGTTCGATATTTTTTTTATCCGAAAAAGTTGGTCTAAGAAGATGGACAGCAGTATTCATTGGATTCTTAGGAATGTTATTTATTGTCAAACCTGCATATGATGAATTAAACATATACTATATATTTCCAATAATTTTTTGTATTTTTTTTGCATGTGTTGCCTTAAGTATCAGAAGCTTATCTTCAACTGAACCTAATTATAGAATTGCATTATACTTTTCATTATTGAGTATGTTAGTTGGCTTAGCAACTCTACCATTTGGTTGGGTAATGCCATCAAAATTTGAATTAATTCTTTTAATTTTTACAGGAATAGTTGGATCTGTTGCAAATATCTTGCTTACTATATCTTTAAGAATCGCCGAAGCGTCACTTGTTACACCCACAAAGTATTTAAATTTAGTATTTGCAATACTGCTAGGTTATTTTATATGGGGTGAAATCCCTAAAGCACTTACTTTGATAGGAGCTGGTTTAATAATTACAAGCTCAATAATAATTTTCATGCGAGAGTCCCAACTTAAAAAACAAGTAGTAAGCCCGAGACTGTGAACAAATATCCAAAGTACTGGCCGAAAGCAATTAAGATTTTGTCAAAAAAGGATAAAGTTTTAAAAAAACTAATATTTAAGTATGATGATAAATATTTGACAACTAAAAAAGATATTTTTTACTCTCTTTGCAAAAGTATAGTTGGGCAGCAAATTAGTGTTTCTGCAGCTAATTCTGTATTTAAAAAATTTAAAAAAAAAGCAAAGAAAATTAATCCCTTAAAAGTTTCCAAATTAACACTTGCACAAATTAAATCCTGCGGTTTAAGTAGACAAAAAGCGTTAGGTATCAAAGAATTGTCCATAAAGTTTATTTCGAGGGAATTTAATCCGAAATTAATTCGAAAAATGGGTGATGAGGAAGCAATTGAATATTTATCAACTTTGAGACAAATTGGAAGATGGAGCGCAGAAATGATTTTGCTTTTTACTTACAACCGATCAAATATTTGGCCTCTTCAAGATATTGGATTATTAAGAGCGATTTCTAAAAATTATAAAAAAAGTTATCTCCCACCAGAAAAATTTTTAAAAAAGCTTTATAAAAAGTTTACACCGTACTGTTCAGTTGCCACATGGTATCTCTGGAGATCAATTGATGACGAACCAATACAATATTAAGTTCCCTCAATAGTTTGATGCTGTCTTTCAGCAGAATCTTTTAAGATTGAATGAGCCTCCTGATAATCTTTTGATTTATAAAAAGTATTTGCATCTTCATAGGAAGGAAACTCTATGACAACTGTTCTAGGGGACTTTTCACCCTCATTTATTGTCGATCTGCCACCCCGAATAAGAAATTTACCATCAAACTTTTCAACTGCCGCTCTAGCTTTTACTGCATATTCTTTTAGTTTTTCTTCGTTTGTTATATTCTTATAAACACAAACTACATATCCTTTCATTTACAACTCCTTCAAAATAAATTATTTTTCTTTATGGCAGACAAACTTATCATTGATTGGAAAAAGTACAATCAAATCGTAGAAAAATTAGCAGTTCAGATCCACTCTAGTGGTTTTAAACCAAACTTGCTTATTGGAATAATGAGAGGTGGTGCCCCAATTATTGACGTTTTAAGTCGAGTTTTTAAATTAAAATGTGCTTATTTAGCAGTCGAGTCCTACTCAGGTGTTGGAACAGAGGATCAACAAGGCGATCTTATTTTTTCAAGAGAGATGAGTTCAACAGTACAGGTAATGAGAGGAAATATTTTACTTTGTGATGATTTATCTGATACAGGAGTAACACTTAATAGAAGTATTGATTGGTTAAAAAATTATCCCCCATTAAAAGGGAATATCATGGCAATTAAAACAGCAGTTCTTTGGAAAAAAAAAGATTCTACTTTTGAACCAGATTTTTGTGCGCAAAGGCTAGATACCAACCCATGGATAGTGCAACCATTTGAGCATTATGAAGAAATGAGGATAGAAGACTTAATAAAAAGACATCAAAAGAATGAAGGCTAGAAAAATAACTTTCTAGCCTTCAATTTAGAAATATTTAGGCAACTGCGAAACTAACTACACTCAAAACTGCTATTAACCAAATAGCAGGTGACGTAGTATTAAATTTTCCAGTAAATATCTTAATCAAAGCATAAGCTATGAAACTTAAAGCTATCCCGTGACTAATTGAATAAGTCAAAGGCATCGAGATAAAAGCCAAAACTGCTGGCGCAGATTCAGCAATATCATCCCAATCTATATCTGTGATATTTCTGATAAATAAAACTGCTACATACAACAAAGCAGCCCCATCAATTTCTTTTGGAAGTGAAGTTGCTAAGGGAGAAAAGAATAGGCAAGCTAAGAATAAAACTCCGATGACAAGCGACGTCATACCAGTTTTTCCACCCGCCTTTACACCTGCTCCACTTTCTACGTAAGATGTGACTGTTGTAGTTCCCATTAAAGAACCTGCAACTGTTCCAACACTATCAGAGAGCATTGCTTTGTTAATATCTTGAACTTTTCCATCTTTGCCTACTTTGCCAGCCACATTTGCTACTGAGGTTAGAGTTCCAGCAGTGTCAAAGAAATCAATAAACAATAATGTAAAGATTACTGTGGACATACCAGCTGTAAATGCAGCACCAAGATCAAATGCAAAAAGATAAGTCATCGGTGGAGGTGAGCTTACTACACCATTAAATTTGGCAAGACCGCTTACCCAAGCGATAGCGCTAAAAACCAAAATGCCTATAATAATATTTCCACGAACTTTCATTTTTTCCATAACAATCATTGAAACGAAAGCAAGACATCCAAGTAAAACAAGTGGATTTTTAATGTCCCCTAAAGTTACTAATGTCACTGGATGGTCACCAACTACACCCATAATTTCTAACCCTATAATTGCTAGGAAACCACCTATACCTGCACCTATCCCTAGTTTTAAGCTTCGTGGAATTGAATTTATTAGCCAAGCACGAATTGGAGTTAACGAGATAACTAAGAACAATACACCTGCTACTAATACTGCACCAAGAGCCTCTTGTGGTGTGTAACCCATACCTGCAACAACGCCAAATGCAACGAAAGCATTGATTCCCATTCCTGGCGCTAAACCTATCGGCCAAGTCTTTCCATAAAAAGCCATAATGAAACAAGCAATGGCAGTTGCAACAATTGTGGCAGTAAATACAGCTCCGAACTCAAAAAACCCCTTTTCAGGACCTGCGAATTCTCCTGAGAGAATAAAAGGATTTAAAAACATGATGTAAGCCATTGTCAAAAAAGTTGTTACACCAGCTACGACCTCAGTCCTAAAATTGGTTTTATGTTTTTTATAATTAAAATATTTTTCTAACATGATTCCTCCATGTCTTTAATTACCTTTATTTAGAGGGAAAATCTTTCATATTTTTTTCTAAATTCTCTGATTACAACCTAGAGGTAATATTTCTGTTTATAAATTACAAAAGTATTCTATAATTAGTTGAAATGAAAAAATTTTTATTATTTCTATTATTAATTAGCTGCACGACTGTGTCAGAAAAAATAGATGAAAATGTAAAAAAAGAAGAGGAAAAATTAAACAATTTATTAAATCAAACCGAAGAAACTTTAAAAATTGAGATGGGCAAACCTGATAAGGTAAATTTTAAAAAGGGAAGTAAAAATAGATTTTACATATATGAAAATAAAAAATTTAAAATCAAATGTGAAAGGATATTTGAGATAAATCCAAGAAATACTGTTGTAGGCTATACAAGTAAAAATTGTTTTTAAGATTTACTTGCGGAGAATACTCCGCAAGTAAGGTAAACTTATTTTATTTTATTTCAATAAGTCTTTTTTTCTTCATTTCAGGGATGATTTTTTCACAAGAAATAGTCAGTAAACCGTCTTTTAGCTCGGCACCATTTACTTTTACATCATCTGCAATAGTAAATGATCTAGCAAAAGACCTTTGCGATATTCCTCGATGAATAACTTCATCACCTTCTTTTTCTTCAGTTCTTTTAACATCTTTTGTTTTAATGGTTAAAAGATTATCTTCATATTCAACTTCTACATCGTCTTTGTTAAAGCCTGCAACTGCTAACTCAATAGCATATTTATCTTTGCCTGCTTTTCGGATGTTATACGGCGGGGAATTACTTTGTAAAGCAAGACTGCCATTTCCTAACATTGTCTCGAACTGATCAAACATATCGTCGAAACCAATGCTATAAGGTCTAAGTGAATTAAAGATCGATAGATCCTTACTTGTCATATATCCTCCTTTGTTAGCAAGGTTTATTGTCAGCCCCATTTGGCGACCGACAATTTATATATAGTAAGTGTTTTTAAATTATCAAGATTGTTATTTTAAAATTTTTGCAGTTTTTAAAATGAAAGAATATTCTTCTGCTAACTCTTTAATGGCATTGTCTCTCCCACTCATTCCACCATGACCTGCAGCCTCCATTTTACATTTTAATAATTGAGTATTATTATCACTTTTAAGATCTCTTAATCTTGCAATGTACTTTACTGGCTCTGAGTATAAAACACGGTTATCAAAAATTGAAGTCGTAATTAGCATTGGCGGATAATCTTTTTTTGCCAAATTATTATATGGAGCATAAGATAATATATACTTAAAATATTCTTTGCTTTTAATTGGATTTCCCCACATCTCCCATTCTCCAGGTGTTAAAGGCAACTTTTCGTTAAGCATTGTTGTAGTTATGTCCACGAAAGGAACTAATAACAACATTGAAAAAAATAAATCTGGCGCCATATTAGCTACAGCTCCACCAGTCAGCCCACCAGCAGAACCACCATAAAAACATACCCCACCTTTATGAGTGTATCTTTGGTCAATTAAATGATTTGCACATGCTATATAATCATAAAAAGTGTTTTTTTTTAATTTTTTTTTACCTTCGACATGCCATTCATCGCCAAGATCTCCTCCACCTCTTATATGTGCGATTGCAAAAGTAATTCCTCTGTCAATTAAACAAAATCTTGAAGCGCTAAAAGATGGAGAGACACTATGTTTGTAAGCCCCATAAGCATAAAGAAGAACTTTAGATTTTCCATTTTGTTTAATATTTTTAAGCCTGATTAAACTGATTGGTATCATCCTGCCATCATGAGATTTTGCCTTTATTCTCTCAATTGTATATTTATCTGGGTCATGTCCAGATGGTATATCTGTTTCTTTTACTAAAATCTTTTTCTTGGATACGATATCATATTCATAAATTTTATTAGGCGATGCCATACTTTCCCAGCTTACTCTAATTTTTTTTGTATTAGTATCTTTTTGCATTAAAGAGATACCTGGCACACCAATAGCCTCTTTTGAAATATTTATTTCTTCCTCATCATTTGTTTTAATATTTCTAACAAATATTTTATGGATAGCGTCTGATTTTTCAGATCTTAAAATGTAATCATCAAGAAACTCTATTCCACCAATAACAGTCTCTTTTTTTGGAGGAATAAAAGTTTCTAAATTATTAATGTTATTTATTTTGCATCTTAAAATTTTATAGTCTCTTGCCTGATGGTTTGTATGAATATAAAAATAACCCTTCCATGTATCTATTGAGTATTTTACATCTTTCTCTCTTTTTTTGAATAACACTGGTTTAATCTCTTTTGTATCAGAGGGGAAAAAATATTCTTCGGATGTAATATGATCCGATGTTGATATTATAAAATAATTTTCATCAGAAGTTATACTTATGTTACAAGTAAATGTTTCATCTTTTTCCTCAAAAATAAGTTGATCGTTTTTTACAGGCTCTCCAATTACGTGTTTAAAAATTTTTCTTGGACGATGAAATTCATCTAGCTTTGAATAAAAAAAGCTTTTGCTATCTAATGACCAGGTAATCCCTCCACTCGTATTTTCAATTACATCTTGTTCCTCCTTATAATTTTTGAGATTTCTTAGATAAATTGTGTAGTACTCAGATCCTTGAAGATCTAATGAGTAAGCCATTAATTCATCGCAATGTGAGACAGATATTGATCCAATTCCGAAATACTCTGAACCTTTATTTTTTTTTTCAAGGTCACCATCAAAATATATTTCTTCTGGTTTAGTTCCATCTATAATCTGTCTAATTCTTTTTCCGTAATTTCCTTTTTTTTCAGTTTTTGACCAATAGTAATATTTTTTGTCCTTAAATTTTAACGATGTATCATCTAATTTAATTTTTGATTTTATTTCTTTAAACAAATTATTTTGGAAATCTGTAATATCTCTAAAGTAGTCGTCAGTGATCTTATTATTTTCTTCAATATATTTTTTTACGTCAGGATCGATTTTTTTTGGATCTTTTAGAACTTCAAGGATATTCTCTTGATCTACCCACGAATAATCATCACTTAAGGTGATATCGTGATAATTTTTCTCATTCTTAATTTTTTTCAGTTTTGGTATAATCATATAAAGAAATTATATGAATTGGTTTTTAATTGGAATTATCATTTTTGTCATTTGTTACTTGTTCTTAAACTGGTTTGCTAAAACTAGCAGTAGAAAAATAGCCTTATTTTTAAAAAAAACCGCGGTCATTTTGTCTTTACTTTTAGCGTTTATATTTACAATAGGGGGAAAATTTATTTTTTCACTACCATTTTTTTTGATTTTATTGTCTGGACTAAAAATAAAAGGTCTCTCAGCACTGCAAATGTTTCAACTTTGGAGATTAATACAATATTTAAGAAATTCAAAAAAGTTTTCAAATAATAAATTTTCAGGATCCTCATCTGTGACGTTAGATGAGTCGTATAAATTATTAGGTTTAAAAAAAGGTTGTTCAAAAAATGAAGTAGTCCAGTCTGCGCAAAAATTACAAAAAAAAATTCATCCAGATATGAATAGAGACGTAAACACTGAAAGATTAAGTCAATTAGTTAATGAGGCAAAAGAGAAAATTCTTAAAACAGATTTTTCTTAGTTTATATTTTTTTTAACTTTTTCAAAGACCTCATTGAATGAAATTTTGTCTCTGCCTCGAGTATTATGTGTTGTCGAATGTAGTGTTTGACCTTCCGGTATAACAGCCTCTATGTTTTTTGTGTAGCCACTATAACTGTAAGCTGGTGAGTCAAAAAAAATTCCCACACAATTTAATCCTAGACCAGCGCTAATATGCATAAAGCCCGTATCATTACCGACGTACAAATCTGAACTCTTAATAATTGGCATTATTTCTTTGATATCTAAGTTTGCTAAAGAAAATGAACATTCTTTTAAATCTGAAGATATAAATTCGTTAATTATACTTTTGTCTTCTTCGCCACCAGCTAAATAAAATTTACATTTGTAAACTGATTTCAATTTTTTTGCCAATTGAATAAAATTACTAATACCCCATCTTTTTGATGGTCCTGATGCAGAAATACCAAGAATGATATTTTTATTAGTTTTGCTTAAACTGTACTTTTCTATCATTTTTTCAATATCATCGTTGTTTATTTTTAATTTTGGTTCAGAAGAAATTATATCTCCAAAAATATTTTCGGTAAAAATCTTTGCTGTTTGAAAAATCACATCTCTCGAGGTAAACAATGGATATTGATAGATTGAATTTATTCCAATATAATTAGAGAGCACTCTATATCGCAAAGAACCATTAAATATAAAAATTTTATCAAATTTTTTTTCATCGATTACCTTTGCTAATTTTAAAAAACCCGAAAATTTATCTAAAGTTTTATCTAAATTTATTATCTCTTCTATGCACTCATCGTAAGCAAATAAATCCTTAGCTCTCGAACTTTTTTTTGCAAGAAGAGTTACTGGAGTTTTAAGTTTATGGGAAATTGCCTGAATGTAAGGTGAAAAGATCACCATATCTCCTATCCCGTATCTTTGCTGAATAACTAAAACTTTCATTTTTTTATTTATTATTATATTTTATAACTAAAAAAAGGGTCAAAATATGTTAAAAAGAGGTGTATACGCAGCAACAGTAAGCGTTATCAATAAAGACTATACATTGAATGTTGAAGCAACAATAGCTCACGCTGAAACACTTATCAAAAGCGGTTTGCACGGAGTATTTTTTTTTGGGTCCACTGGACAGAGCCAGCTGGTATCACATATTGAAAAAAAAGCATTAATATCAAAAATTGCAACAAATAAATTGAAACAAAGTTTTTTTTTAGGAACGGGCACCAATTCATTAAATGATAATTTAGATTTAATAAAGTATGGATTAGAATTTGGTTTTAACACTTTTCTAATCATGCCTCCAGCTTATTATAAAGGTAATTCCGACGAAGGAGTTTATGATTTTTACAAAATTTTAATTGAAAAAAACCCAAAAGTAAAAGTTGTTTTATATAACTTTGAAAAGCTAAGTGGCTACAAATTTAACATAGAAATTGTTTCAAAATTAAGAAAAAATTTTCCTAAAAATATTATTGGCTGCAAAGACTCTAGCTATAATCTTTTTGAAAAACTTAAATTAAAAGATTTTTTAATGTTTCCTGGTTCTGAGACAAAATTACTTAAAGGGCTACAAAATGGATGTGATGGCTGTATTTCTGCAATAACAAATGCAACTCATGAGATCAGCAGAAAGGTATTTGACGATTATGAAAAAAAAAAGGAACAAACCTTAAATGAAAAATTAATCAAAGTTAGAGAAGCCTTTGATAAACACCACCTCATTTCTGCAGTGCATTCTTACCTTGGAACTCAAAATGATATATTTAAAAATCTTCTGCCGCCTTTGAAACTACTTAGTGATGATAAATTAAAAGAATTAATAAACGAATTAAAGAATCTTAAATTTTAAACAAAAAACAATATGATTTTATCAAAAATATTTAATCAAATTTATAAAAAAAAAGGAGGAATAATACTCATTGACTACGAAGGAAATCAATATATCTGTGGTAATCCAGATAAAAAAAAACCGATTAAGATAAAATTATTAAATAAAAGGCTTAACTGGTTATTAGTTGTAAATCCAGAGCTATCATTTCCAGAAGCATATATGAGAGGTGAGATTATTATTGAAAATTCTTCATTAAAAGATTTTTTAATGCTTTCTATCGAAAATTTAGGAAGGGAAGAGGTAACACAAATTGGTTTTTTTATAAAAAAAATTTCAAGGATGTGGAGATTCTTAACAAATTATAATTTACCTGGAAAATCAAAAAGAAATATTCAACATCATTACGATGTCGGCGGCAGCAAAGGAGAAAAGCTTTACGATATTTTTCTAGATAAACGATTTCGTCAATACTCTTGTGCATATTGGAAAAAAGATACCATTTCACTCGAAGACGCTCAGCAAAATAAAATTAATCATGTTATCAAAAAATTAGATTTAGATAAGAGTGACAAAGTTTTAGATATTGGATGCGGCTGGGGAGGCCTGACTTTTGAAATCGCTAGACAAAAGAATTGTAAAGTAACAGGGATATCTTTAAGTGAAAATCAAATAAATTACTGTAAGGCAAAAGCAAAACAAAATGGTTTAGACAATTTAGTAAATTTTGAACTTATTGATTATAGAAAATTGAGAGGTCAATTTGATAAAATTGTTTCGGTTGGTATGTTTGAGCACGTTGGTAAAAAATTTTATAAGTCTTTTTTTAACTCTATAGATAGACTATTAAAGTCAAAAGGGAAATTTTTATTGCATACTATATCAACGGTAGAAAAACCTGGGCCAAGTAACGAATTTATTGGAAGATATATTTTCCCAGGCGGAGTTGTACCTTCTTTTTCTGAAATTATTAAGCCAATTGAAAATGCAAAATTGATTGTAACTGACTGTGAAAATTTAATAAGACACTACGATAAAACGCTAGAGTGTTGGCTTGAAAGATTTATTGATAAGGCTGAGTTGATAAAAAATCTTTATGATGAAAAATTCTACCGAATGTGGGAATTCTATTTGGCTAGTTGTGCAGCTGCATTTAGATTTAGAGACCTCTGTGTTCTTCAACTTTCAATTGTGAAAAATTTTGAAAGTGCCCCTAAAACAAGGGACTATATTTATTCATAAAAAATGCTATTTATGAGTAATCTAAGTCATGAAAAAAAAAAGAAAAATTAAAAAAAAACGAATTAAAAAAAAACAAGTTAAAACAAAAAAAAATAGAAAAAATTTAAAAAAAAAAAATTACTCAAAACATAAGAAAAGATTTAAAAAAAAGAAAATATTACGAAAAAATCGTTTAAAAAGTCCTAAAGCAAAACAAAAAAAATTTAAGGAAACGATAAGAAATATAATTCGTATAGGTGAAAAGCTTAAACCAAAGATTCAAATACGCTTAAATTTAGATCAATTGCTTCTGAGTTTCTTCCAAGGAATTTCTAATAAAATTAAATCTTTTAAGGAAGTAATTGAAGAAGAAAAAGAAAAATCTCGTTTAGCAAAATTAAGGATTATGCAAAAAGAAAAAAAGGAAGAAATTAAAAAAAGACTTAGGATTAAAGATGAGGAAATTAAGAAGAAAAAAAATGAAATAAAGGAGGAGTTAAAACTAGAAAAAGATAGGAGAGCCGACCTTAAAAAATTTATAAGAGAAGAGCAAGCCCAGCTAAGAAAAGAACAAGCTGAGAGACAAAGAAAGTTTTATGAAAAAATTAAATTAGAGAAAAAAATTGACCAATTTAGAAAAAGAGAGGCATTAGAGATAAATAATCTTGAAAAATTTGTTATAAAACAAGAGAGAGAAGATTTTCAAGAAGTACAAGAACGAATAAATAAAATCAAATTAAAATACCAAGCGATTAGAGACCAAAAGATTAAAGAAAGAATAGAACAACTTGGTATTTCAGTTTCAGATACTGACACTCGTGAGGAACTACTTCAGAAAGAATTTCAATTTAACATAGCAAGAGAAAAAATTGAAAATACACTTGAGAGCTTTTATCGAAGTATGGTTTCATGCGTGTTCCAACTTAACAAACGTTGGTTACCAAAAAAAATGTCATTATTTCGAGTTATAGATAAAAGATATGAAACTTCAGAAATTTTTATTAAATTAGACGAAGATATAGACGAAAACTGGATTATGCTAGTTTATTTAAAAGATAACGATCCAAATTCCAATATCGTAGTAGAAGATAAAACAAATCCTGAAAAAAATACATCGAAAGAATATAATTCTTCTGAAATTTTTAATTTTTCAGATAAAATGGTCGACTCGCTAACCATGATGATTGATCGAGAGTATAAAAAAAAATTAAATTAGTTTAATATATCCTTTAGTCTTGAAACTTGACCAATTTTAAACGTTATTGCATCTTTTTTCTGAAAGCCAAATTTGACAGCGTTTTCTTTAAATCTTTGTGGTGGCTCCATTATTGGTTCAAGAGATAAAATCATAGTACCGAAGTGCATACCAATTATTTTTTTACTCTTTAAGTCACGTGCAACTTCTAATGCTTCTTCAGGATTTGTATGATAAATAGATTTATCTTTAATTGGTAGAATTGGATAAAAATTATAAGCCCCGATATTAATAAATGTTATGTCAATAGGTCCAAATTTTTTACCCAATTCTTTGTAAATTTTTCCAACTCCAGTGTCACATGCAAATAAAATTTTTTTATTTTTGTACTCTAAAAGAAAGCTTCCCCAAAGAGTTTTATTGGTATCAAACAAAGTTCTTTTTGACCAATGTACTGCAGGTAATAGAGTTATTTTTAAATTTTTATCAATTTGTATAGTTTCATACCAATCAAGTTCATTAACATCTTTAAAATTGGTAAAGTATTTTGAAACATTTAAAGGGACTATTACTTTTGTATTTTTGAAAGGAAAATTTCTTATTGTCGACATATCAAGATGATCGTAATGATTATGAGTTTGTAAAAATATGTCTATGGATGGCAAATTCCTAAGCTTGATTGCTGGATCAACATACCTTTTAGGACCAAAAATTAGTGGACCAGCGTTATTTGAGAACAAAGGATCAGTAATAATCGTTTTATTTCCAAGCTTAATAATAAAAGTTGCATGACCAATCCAAGCGATATAATCGTTATCACTATTTTTATCTAGATCGCTTAAAACTTCATTTTCAGGAATAACATGATCATTTGGGAAATCTACTATAATTTTTTTTCTTTCCTCGTTGAAAATTTTATAGGACCATTTCACGTTTGGATCTCTTTCAGGGGAACCTTTTGGATTCCTAAATGTTCCATTTTCAAGGTGATGGTAGGGTTTTTTTTCCATAGCAAATATTTCTAAATTTATAGAAAAAAAAATTAAAAAATACAATACAACCTTATGTAATTTAACAAGGGGTTTACTCATAAACCCCTTACTAACATACTTTTATTTTATTACTAGCTCTTTGAGCAATTTTTCTTGTTAATTCTCGTGTCGAATTGGCCCAAGCTTTCTTTGCTTACGAACCATACGTAAGAAGCTTCGTAATTTCCTTTTTGATCTGCTACTGTACAACGTTTCCCAAATTTAATTTGAGCTACATTACCACCAGCACAATTCGCTAAGAATAAGAACAAAGTGATTATTATAAATATTTTTTTCATATTTAATTTCTATATTTTGATTTTGAATTTTCATTGTTCTAATAGTGTTCAAAATATGAAACTTTGAATCTTTATATTTCAACATCTTATGGTTGATACACAGAATTTTTAATCTTATATTAAAGAATGCCCAAAAAATACATTTACAAAACAAAAATATACTATGAAGACACAGATGCGGGCGGAGTAGTATACTATGCCAATTATTTCAAATTTATTGAACGTGCTAGAACTGAAATGATCTATGACATTTTGGGTTTAAGCCATAGAGAACTAAAGGAAAAACATGATTGTATTTTTTTAGTGAGTAATATAGCCGCTAAATTTCTTAAACCAGTCAAGTTTGAGAATAATATTGAAGTGAATACATCAATTATAACTAAATCCGCTGTTAGATTAAAATTATTACAAATTATTAAGACAAATCATGAATTAATGTTTACTTGTGAAGTTGATCTTGCGGTTGTGAATTCACGAGGACAAATAGCTAAGTTAAATAACGAGATACTTTCCAAAATATATTAAATTTTTGCCAAAAATTTGTCACTATTTAAGATTACTCATACCTAAGTTGTAAAAAAAGCAATACTGTAAATAATAAAAAAAACTAAGATAAGTTTCATGAAATTTAAAAACAAATTTAAAAAAATTAAAACAAAACTCAAACCATTGCCTTCAAAAAAAATCTCTTTGTTTGAACTTCAAAACTCACCAAAGTATACAGGTTTTAGAGTAAAAGCTTAAATTTCTTATCCATTGTTTTTATCAAAGAAATTGTTAAACTAGTTTGTGAATTCAAAAAATCTTAATAATAGAGTTGCAATAATTATGGGTAGCAAAAATGACTATCCAACAATGCGCAAATGCGAACAAATTCTTAAAAAATTTAATGTTAAAAATGATGTTTTGATTGTAAGTGCCCATAGAACTCCGCAAAGACTTTTTAAATTTGCAAAAAACGCACATAAACATTATTCTGTAATATGTGCTGGTGCTGGACGCGCGGCGCATCTCGCGGGAATGTGTGCATCTTTAACAAAAATTCCAGTTATTGGAGTTCCAATCAAAGATAAAAAAACAGATGGAATCTCAGCTCTTTTTTCTGTCGCGGAGATGCCGGATGGAATTCCAGTTGCTACTACAGCCATAAATGGAGCGTTGAATGCAGGTTTATTTGCTATTTCAATTATAGCTTTGCAAGATAAAGAAATTAGACTTAAGCTCCAAAAATACAGGATCAAACAAACAAAATCAGTTAAAAAAAAACCGAAATAAATGTCAAAGATTACAAGTTTAGGTGTGATTGGATCAGGTCAACTAGGTTCACTATTATGTTTGGCGGCAAAAAAACTAAATATTAAAACAGTTGTTATGTCGGATGATAAGTATGGACCAGCTCAAAATTATTCTGATGAATTTATTTATTCTAAATATGATAACGAGGTCAAAATAAATGAATTCATTGAAAAAGTCGATGTAGTTACGTATGAATTTGAAAATATACCTATTGTAATATTAAAAGAAATAGATAAAAAAAAAGATGTTTTTCCAAAACCCCATATTAATCAAATAATTCAAAATAGAAAACTAGAAAAATCTTTTGTAAACGATTTAGGAATTAAAACTACTCAATGGGCCTATATAAAATCTGCTGATGATATAAAAAATAAAAAAAAACTTTTACCGGGAATTTTAAAAACTAATACACTTGGTTACGATGGACGTGGTCAATATGCCCTAGAAACTTTAAATGACGTTAAGGATGATTGGTGTTTTACTGCTGACTATATTTTAGAAAAAAAATTGCTTTAAAAAAAGAAATTTCAGTAGTTTTAACTAGATTTCAAAATGGTGAAAATTATACTTATGAGCCTATTGAAAATTTTCATACGAATCAAATACTAAAACACTCTAAAATTCCAGCCAATATTAAAATTGATATTTGTCAAAAAGCTCATGACAATGCAAAATTAATTGCAAAAAAATTAGAATATATTGGAACAATGTGCGTTGAGTATTTTATAGACCATGAAGACAATTTACTAGTAAATGAAATTGCCCCAAGGGTTCATAATTCTGGCCATTTAACTATAAATGCATTTAGCGTTAGTCAATTCGAAAATCATATACGTGCTGTTTGCGGTCTCAAAAAAGAGAAAGTAAATAAAATAGCAAATGCTGAGATGATAAATATTTTAGGTAAAGAAATCGAGGATTATAGAAAAAGATCATTTAAATCAAATGAATATTTTTTTGATTATGAAAAAAAAATTGTTAAGGAAAAACGAAAAATGGGACATCTTACTGTCCTGAAGAAATAATTCTATTTGATTGTAATTCGGTGCATAACCCTGCTGCAGTTTTTAATCTCACTTGCTTTGTGCATTATACTGAGATTATCCCATAATACTAAGTCACCTTTAGACCATTCATATGAGAATTTAAATTCTTCTTTATTTACATGATCGATCAAATAATTTTTAATTTTGTCACTTTCCTCATTATCAATATTTATAATTTTCATGAGATGGCCTGGAGAAACATATAAAGACTTTTTTCCTTTAACCTCTTGTACAATCGGATGTTTCGCCTCCATTACTTTCGATGACTTAACCCCTGAACGGGCCTCTAATTCTCTTCGTGTTTTTGAAATCGGTCCAGCAGATGAAAAAATTCCTTTAGCATTTTTAATTTTTTGTTTTATTTCCTCTGGAAGTTTTTCGTATGCATTAAAGCCAGATGAAAAAATTGTATTACCTTGACCCGCTGGAATTTCTATTCCCATTAGCATAGTGTATCTTGGCCTATTTTTTTCTAGATAGGAGGTATCCTGGTGAAGCCATGACCCGCCAAACGCTAAACTGTTATCTGTGGATCGTCTTTCTAGAACGTTTATATAAGGAAAATTATTTAATCCTTTTAGCCTTGGATACTCAACAAGTTGACCAATTGACTCTGCAAAATTTTGATAAGCAGCTGAGTCCAAATTTTGTTTTTTTATAAAAATAACCCCGTATTTTTCTAGAATACCCTTAACTTGCTTTGTTAAATCGTTATTAAGTTGGTTTAAATCAATACCTTTTATGTAAGCACCTACATTATTTGTTCCTGGAGTAATAGAAATTCGGCTCATTTAATTTACAGGGTTTATTATTGACGGGTCATTATTAAAAGGATTATTAACATCTTTCGCAATTTCATGAAACTTTAAATTTGGAGGTTTAATAGAGTTTAATATCTCCATACCGTCTTTTTTGATATTTAAATAGTTATTCATTTGGCTCGAATTTATAATCATGGGTTCTCTATGATGAATTTTACTAATTTTTTCTGTAGCCTCTCTTGTAATAATACAAAATTGATTATTTTGATGTATACCAGGAAAGAACATTAAACCATTATCTTCTTTAGTAAAATAGTAAGGGGTTTTTGTTTTAGCTTCTCTCTTCCACTCATAATAGCCATCAGCAGGGATTACACATCTTGAAGTTTGAATTAAGTTTTTAAAGGTAATTTTTTCCATTAAAGTTTCTTTTCTAGCGTTTATAAGCGGTGAAAATTTATCTAACTTTTTAGACCAACCGGGAACCAAACCCCACTCGCAAAGTTCAAGAGCTTTGCCATTTGTATACGATTTAATAATTGGTAACTTTTGAGAAGGATGAGCGTTATAATTTTCAGTATCTTCAACTTTAATATTTTTCTTCACTAAATCAGAAGTTTTGCTCAAAGGTTTGCTGATAGAATATCTTCCACACATTATTTATTTTTTTTTTTCTTTTTTGAATTTCCTTTTTTCTTTGAAAGTCATTTTAGCTTTTTTCATAAAACTTCTATCTTTTTGACTCTTGCCTGAGTATCTTTTTGACATTATTTTTCAATCTTCTATTATTTCATTAATTTGTTCGCCTAGTCCATCTATTTTTAAGTGAAGTTTGTCGCCCACTTGAAGAAATTTTTGAGGCTTTTGCTCCATTCCTGTCCCAGCTGGAGTTCCCGTGCTTATAACGGCACCAGGATTTAAAGTAAGATATTTACTGATGTGTGAAATTAAATAACTAATATTAAAAATCATATTTTTTGTATTTCCATTTTGTCTAGTTTCCCCATTAACACTTAAGGATAAATTGATATCATTTATATCTCTGATATGTTCTTTTGTGACTAACAAAGCTCCGACTGGAGCACACCAAGATTTCCCTAGTGTCCAATGTCCCTGACCGATAACTTTTTGAGCATATCGATCTGAAATATCATTTAAAATAAAATATCCAAAAACATAATCTAGTGCACGATCTTCAGTCACGTTTTTTGCCTCTCTGCCTATCACTACTGCGAGCTCGATTTCATAATCTAATTTCTCCTGTGATTTTTTTTTCTTTATTGGATCAAAGGGACCCTGTAAGCAATCTGTACTTTTATTAAAAATAATTGGATAATCTGGAAGTTTTGAACCTGTTTGAGCAGCGTGAAGTGAATAATTCAAGCCTGCGCAAAATATATTGTTAGGTTTATTTATACATGCTCCAATTCGAGTATTTGATTGAATTTTTGGCAAATCTTCTAAATTTATTTTTTGCAATTTTTTTAGGCTTTCAAAGTTAATAGTGCTGGGATCTAGATCTTTAATATAATTTGATAAATCTCTTATATTTGAATTGTTGTCCAAGGCAGCAACTTTTTCTTGCCCTAAACTTCCGACTCTCAAAAATTTCATTTTCTTAAGAAAAATTTCTCAATTCTCTCTAAAGTTGTTGTTTCAGGACCCATATAAGGAACACTATAACTATTTTCATTTTGATCCAAAACCATCAATCCTCTTGTAAAAATAAAGATTATAAAAATTACAAGTGCAAATATAATTAATTTGGGAGGTGAATATTCTGCTTGCTTGACTTCTACTTGAAGCGATTGATCATTTTTAATTCCTCTGTGAAATTGTTTAAAAGTATAATAAATTGCAAAAATTAATAGACAATGCGCTAGCATCACCGCACCAAAACCTAACGCCATAGTCTCGTATTGAAAAACGTAAATACTAAAAATGACCGACCAAATAAAACTCAGTTGCAAAAGAATGCTCAGTCTCGTACTTTTAGGCAAATTTCTAAATGACGAAGTCTCATCCTCTCTAAACATCATCTTTGCAACATCTGTAGCCCAATCTTTGAATTTCTCCATAAAGATATTTATATAAAAAAAAATGTAAAACTACAAATTCTTCGCTAATATTTTTACTCTTTGCATATGACTTTCAAACACTTTTTTTTCCATCTGCGGCAAAACTGAGTAAAATCTAATATATTTTGTTTTTAAACCTCCTAATTGAAAGACCGACTTTTTAATACGTCTAAAAGGAATGTTATCAAAAAAAGAAAAGTTCCAATAGCTCATCATTGGGCCACCGTAAGTTATAGAAACTATTCCAAGCTTACCTTTCATAGCTCCAGCAACTGGGTAACCGTAATTTTTAAAGTATTTATTTCCTGGTATTATGGAGCGATAAGAAAAAAACCACTTAGGGTGTAAAACCCAGTCTATCCAATTTTCTAAAATAGCATTCAGTCTTAAATTATGACAAGATCCTATAAGCATCATAACTGAACATTTTTCTAATCTTTTCCTATACTCAATCACTAATTTTGGAGGAGGATTTGTGTCCTGATTATAAAATGGGAGTTTTTCTCTTTCATCAAATAAGTTAACTAAATCAACTTGATGTCCATTTTTCTTAGCCTCCTCTATAAACGTATCTCTAACTGCAGCATTGAAAGAAGTCTTTGTATTATGATGTCCAAATGCAATAAATACTTTAGCCATAATATTAGTCTTTTTTAAAATAAGTAATCAGCTCTTCTATGTTAATGAATTTTAACCCAAAAATAAAGCCAAGGCCTAATCCGTACCACGCCGCGCCTGCAAGCCCATAACCATCGATAGAAATATCAACCTCATAGTATTTTTGAATTTTTCTTACAAAATAAAAAAATATTGCCGATCCAATTAAACCATCAATTAAAAAATATTTTCTAATTTTCATCTTTTCCCTTATCTTTCCAAAAAAATATACCCGTACCTCCCCCAATAAGTATGGCAGAAACTATCCAGGCTTTATCATTTTCTATAAATATCGTTAAGACTCCTGCCAAAACTATTAATGCACCTAATGTACTATTTTTCATATAATGATATTATAATGATATACTAATCTATGGATTCGCTTTTGTTAATATTAATTTCTCTTCTATTTTTAATAAACCTTTTGGTTACCATTTTCCTGCTCAAACGAAAGCAACCAGATCATTTAAAAAACGATCAAATTTTGAAAGATGAAGTGAATTCTCTCAAAAATACCTTTAGTCAATCTTTTGGCTTAATGAGTAAAGAAATCGCAAAAGATATGACAGGAGCTTTAACGAAAGTAGATGAAAAAGTCTCTGTATTTAATCAACAGATTAGTGAATTGAACAAAGGTCAAGATAACTTCAGCAGGATCTTGAGTGGTGTAAAATCATATGGCACTTTAGCAGAGTTTGGCCTAGCTGCACTTTTAAAAGATTTATTACCTGCTTCCCAATTTATTGCCAATGTAAAAATGAAAGAAGATACTTCCGAAACGGTTGAGTTTGCTATTAAGTTGCAGGATGTATTGCTTCCAATTGATAGTCATTGGCCTATAGAAAAATACAAAGCTATAGACGAGGCTTACAATATTAACGACAAAGAGGCTCAGTCTGAAGCACGAAAAGATTTGGCTGCAGCATTTAGGCTTAAAGCTAAATTAGTAAACGCTAAATATATCGCGCCTCCTAAAAGCACAGATTTTGCAATCGTATATGTCCCGACGGAGGGACTATTCTCTGAACTTTCTAGTTACAGAGACCCCAAAACAAAAGAACTACTACTTCAGGAATTAAGAACAAAGTATAAAGTTACAATCTCTGGACCTAATACTTTATCGGCTTTGTTGCAATCCTATTACCTTGGTTTTCAAACTCTAAAAGTTCAGCAACATGCAACTCAAATTTATAGTGATTTAAGAAATATAAGCTCCAGGTTTGAAAAACATTTTGATGGTATTAAAGATTTAAGAAAAAAACTAGAACAAGCTATGACAGCAACAGATAACTTTGGTAGAGATGCTAGATCTATTATGAATACTCTTGGGAATATTAAAGACCCAGAACAAGTAAAAGAATCATTAAACGAAAATCCAGAGAAAATAAAAATTATCAAGTAAATTTTCATGCCTAATTTTGTTTTTTATGATTTTGAAACAAGCTCATCTAATAAGTATTGGGGTCAAATAATCCAGATAGGAGCCATTTTAACCAATGATAATTTAGAAGAGCTAGACCGCTTCGATGCCAGGTGTCGACTTAGTCCTGGAATTATTCCTGAAGCTATGGCTTTAATTGTGAATAAAACATCACCAACAATGTTAAAAAGATCAAATCTTTCTCATTACGAAATGATCAGACAATTTGTTGAAACTCTTAAAAAGTGGGGAAAAGCAACATTCATTGGTTTTAATAGTATCGAATTCGACGAGGAGTTTTTAAGATGTACTCTTTTTCAAACATTAGAATATCCTTATATCACTAGCACTAATGGAAATACTAGAGGAGATATTTTAAGCCTCGCAAGAGCTGCAAACTTATATTATCCCAATACTTTAAAAAATTCTATAAACACGAAAGGTAACGCTGTTTATAAACTAGACCAGATGGCGCCATTAAATGGCATTGATCATGGCAATGCCCATAGCGCAATTGGAGATGTTAATGCAACAATAGGAATTGCTAAACTGATTTTAAAAAAAGCACCAAATGTTTGGAAGGCGAGCATGCTAACAATAGATAAAAATCGATCATTAGAGTTAATACAAAAAGAATTATTATTTTGTACAAACGAGTATTTCTATGGCAGAAGCAGGCCTTATATTCAAACATATGTATGCCAACATCCTCAATACCATTGGCCTTTGTGTTTTGACTTGAGGCATGATCCTACAAGTTATTTGAATATGTCAACTTCCGAACTTTTAGTGGCAATGAAAAAACAACCAAAATTCATTAGGACCATAAGACATAATAAGCATCCAGTTATTATGAATCCCTCATATGGCGACAAATTTGATGAATATAAGATTTTAGGTGTTAAAAAATTGGAAGAGAGGGCAAAAAAGATTAGAAATCATAAAGAGTTTGCAGAAAGAGTTAAGACCATAAAACAATCAGAAGCTCAAGAAAAAGAGCAAACAAAGTCTCAAGAAGATCTATTTAATGAAGAGAGTATTTATACAAAATTTACATCTTCTGAAGATAACAAGATTATGCCAGAATTTCATAATGTTGATTGGGAAAAAAAGACACAGATTATTTCAAAATTTAAAGATGAAAGGTTGAGGTATTTTGGGAAGAAACTTATTTACATGGAAAAACCAGAGGTTCTTGAAAAATCTGAGTATAGTCTCATAAAAAAAGATTTGTCTAAGAAGCTGTTAAGCACAAATTCTGAAAAGTGGAATACCATTCCTAGGACTTATTCAGAAATAGATACTTTAAGAGCAAAATTTGAAAAAGAAGATCAAACTGAAAAATTGTTAATATTAGAGGAAATTAACGCTTACGTTGAAGAACTAGAAAAATTTTACTCATCAGTTTAGTTGACATTAAATTAAAATTGCTTATTAAGGGTGAATGGCAACTAAACCTGTCACAGACGGAAACTTCGAAACTGACATCATTAAGTCAGATAAACCGATAGTAGTCGATTTTTGGGCTGAGTGGTGTGGACCTTGCAAACAAATAGGTCCAGTGTTAGAGGAAATTTCTGAGGAAATGAAAGATCAAGTAACTATTGCCAAACACAATATTGATCAGGAACCAAATATACCCACTAAGTATGGAATTAAAAGTATACCAACAATGCTTTTATTTAAAGGTGGAGAAGTAAAGGCTACAAAAGTTGGTGCAACTACAAAATCTAATATTATTTCTTGGATAAAAGAAAATATTTAATTTTTTTTTAAGTATTGATCCAGCATTATAAAGACTTCCAAAACATACAATTAATTTTTTTTGACGTGAACATATTTTTTTTAGAGCTTCATTAAAATTTTTAGCTCTTTCACACTCTAAATTATTATTTTTCGCTATCTCAAGCAATTCTTTATTTGACAGAGAGGATGGTTCATTTTCAATTGTAATCACAATAATTTTTTTAAAAATACCTTTTAACTTTTTTATAAATTCATCTGGCTCTTTATTTTTTGTCATAGCCCAAATTCCATATTTTGGAGATTTCACAGTTTTGAGATACTTTGCTAAGTTTTCTGCATCAGCAACAGCATGAGCACCATCAATCATAATATTCTCATTTTTATATAATCTTTTAATAATTTTGCCCTTTTTAAGATACTGGTATCTTCCTTCAAACGCCAAAGAGGGCAATGTTTTTTGAATTACTTTTTTATCAATATTAAGGTCAAGGGCTATTTTAATAGCATGACACACATTTTCATACATTCCATTTGAATAAACATTTCTCGTATTAAGCTTAATTCTAAATTTTTTATCTTGATAGTAGTAGTTTTTACCTTTTTTTATCAATTTCCAAACATTCGGATATATAACTCTACTTCTATTATCTTTTAGGTGATTTTTAATTTTTTTTAATACATAGGGTGTTTGTTTAGCTATATAAATATTTGTAAAATTGCTTAAAAAACCAACATCCTCTCTAATTATTTCCTCCAACGAACCTGTTTTTAAAAAATTAAGATGCTGTCGATTAATATTTGTGCATACTTGCATCATTGGAAAATCGATAATATTGCAACAATCAAACCGCCATAAAGCACCACATTCCATCAGAGTATAGTTGACTCTTGACCTAGACGCATTCAAAATAAAAACTAAAGTTAATACCTCAAATATTGTTAAAGGAATATTTAATTTTTCTATTTGCATTATCGTTTTTTTAATTTCTCTGAAAGTTAAATGTCTGTTCTTAATATAAAATCGTTCTCTTATATCTTTCAGAGAAGGTGAAATATAAGCTGACACCGACTCATTATTTGCCTCAATAAAACTTTTTAATGAATATAATGTTGTAAACTTTCCAGACTCTCCTAAAACAGAAATTACGTTATTAAGTTTCTTTTCTGGATTACCTAATAATTTAAGCGCTAATCTGACCCTTTTCAGGCCAAACCTTATTGATTTACTGAACTTGTTATTAAGCTGATTGTATAGATTTATCGATTGTGACATTTGACTCATTTTTAGCTTGAGTCTCAGCTTTTTTCAATAAGACACTCAACAAAGTTCCAACAGTTGAATTTAAGTATCTCCTTTCAACTATTAAATCAATACCGCCATGATCTTTGACATATTCAGCTGTTTGAAATTCATCTGGCAGTGTTTCTCTCACAGTATCTTGAATTACTCTTCGTCCAGCAAAACCTATTACTGCATGAGGCTCAGAAATCAAAACATCCCCTAACATTGCCCAAGAGGCAGTGACCCCACCAGTTGTTGGATTTGTTAATATTACAATATAAGGTAAATTTTTCTTCTTTAGCTCATTTACCGCAAGTGTAGTCCTCGTCATTTGCATCAGAGCTATAGAGGACTCCATCATTCTTTGCCCTCCGCTACAACTAAAAAAAATAAAAGGCGTTCTCTTTTCAATTGAATGTTGAATTCCAGCGATGAATGCTTCTCCAGAAGCAGCGCCAAATGAACCTCCGATAAACCTAAAGTCTTGAGCACCCACAGTTACATTTATATTATTTACATTCCCGTTAGCAACAAGAATTGCATCATCTTGATTTGTTAATTGTCTTGCAGATCTAAGTCTATCTGTATATTTTTTGTTATCGGTCCAGTTTAAAGGATCATCGTTTGGTACAGGAGTTTTGATTATCTCATATACGCTATTATCAAAAAACAAATCAAATCTTTCTTTACAAGACAATTTGTGATGTAAACCACATTTAGGACAGCAGTTAAAGTTCACTTTTAATTCCTCTTTGTAGATCAAATTTTTACAGCCGCATGTCGTCCACAAAGAATCTGATCCAGATACAGAGGATTTTTTTTTAAATAAAGATTTAATCTTTGGCTTTATAAATTTTGTTATCCAATTCATAAAATTTTATTCTTAAGATTATATACAACTTTACCTAAGTTTGTGACAGGATTTTGTCTATTTTTCAGTGAATTAGTTATATTTTTACACAACATGCTTCCAACAACAAGTCCATTAGCCGATTTTAAAGAATTAATAGTTTTATTAGTTATTCCAAATCCTATAACTAAATTTTTTGAGGGGCTAATTTTCTTAATCTTATTATAATTTTGTAGTATCTCTTTTGATGAAACTTTAAGTTTTCCACCAGTTGTTGATAACATTGAAATATAATAAATCATTTCGTGTGAGTCTTTTACAATTTTTTTTATTCTATCTTTTGATGTTGTCGGCGACAAAAGTTGAATAAAATTTATTGATTTTTGCTTACATTTGAATGCAAAGTCTTTATTTTCTGGCCAAGGCAGATCTACAATTATTAAACCATCAACGCCGGTTCTTTTACAATTTGCTAAAAATTTTTTTTCACCAAATTGGAAAATAAGATTATAATATCCCATTAAAATCAATGGTTTACTTGGTTGTGATTTTTTAAATTTTTTAACAATTTTAAACACATCAATAAGCGTAATTCCATTTTTAATAGCACGGAGCGAACTTTCTTGGATTTGACCACCATCAGCTATTGGTGTGTTATGAGGAAAACCTAATTCTAAAATATCTGCATATTTTGAAATTGTATTTAATATTCTAAGTGAATTTTTAATATTATTATCTCCGGCAACTGTATATGTTACTAATGCTGTTCTTTTTTCCTTTTTACACTTATCAAAAGCTAGGCCAATATTTGATTTCATCTATTGTAGGCTCCTAATCTCTCCTTAATAATATCTTTATCCTTTATAGAGTCCCCACAACTATTTACGACAATGATATCCGTTGATTTTAATTTTGGTGCAATTTTAATTGCCTCAGCAAATGCATGTGAGGGTTCCAAAGATGGAGAAATGTTTTCTAATTTAGAGACTAGTTGGTAAGCGTGTAGAGCTTCCTCGTCACTTGCAGATGTATATTTCGCTCTTTTTGCATCTTTTAAATAGCAATGTAAAGGTGAGATGCCAGGATAATCTAAACCAGCTGAAATAGATTCTGTTGAGCCGATTTGACCTTCTTTATTCTGAATCACATATTGTGCAGCTCCATGTAAAATTCCGATCTTAGAGCCATTAGTGAGTGGAGCAGCGTGAAGACTACTATTCTGAGGACCGCCAGCTTCTACTCCTATAAATTCAGCATCAGTATCCATAAACTCATTCCAAAAACCAGCCGCAGAACTTCCACCTCCGACACAATTTATTAATTTAATTCTATTTGGTAATTTTCCAAATTCTTCTTTTATCTGTTTAATAAGCTCTCTTGAAATTTGAGCAGTGCTCCATGCACAAATTTTAATAAATATGTTAGGACCCACAGTTGAGCCAACACATAAATTTGTGGTATCATTATTTGCTACCCAGTAACGCATACATTCACTTACAGCATCAACTAAGGTCTGACTTCCTGTAGACACTGCAACTATTTCCGCCCCATTTTTCTTGATTGCTCTCACGTTTGGTCTCTGTCTCTTAATATCTTTTGTCCCCATAAAAATTTTACACTTTAGGCCAAATTTTTTTGCAGCCATTGAAAGCATTTTGCCAGCATACCCAGCGCCAGTATCCCCAATAATAAATTTTTTACCTGCTCTTTTAGCTATCAAACAGTGAACAGTCGCGTTATATATTTTATGAGCTCCACCATTGGCCTCAGAAACTACTTTTGCGTAGATTTGAGCTCCGCCTAGATGGTCTGTCAAATTTTCTAGCTTTATAAAAGGGGTTGGTGTTCCGATATAGTTTTTAAAATAGTAGTCTCTTTCTTTTAAAAATTTTTTATCCTTCCTCAATTTGGTAAATAATTTAGTAAGATCATCTATAGGTTTTTTTAGTGTTTCAGGTATAAAATTTCCACCAAATTTTCCACCATACATAAATTTTTTGTTATGTTGATCTATTAAAGGAATACCTCTTTTAATTCGTATCATTTATTTTTTTTAATTCATTTATAAAAATTTTGATTTTAATAATATCTTTTACTTTATTTGTTTCTAAAGCACCAGATACATCCACAATATCAGTCAAACCCACTAATTCATCTAATTTTTCAATGTTAATATTGCCTGCAACCATTTTTTTAACTTTTGTATTTATAGATCTTAACCAATTATAATTCCAGCCAATACTCTTTTCATAACCTGAGCTATCCCAAAGAATTATATCTGTCTCACTCTCTATTTTTTTATATTTGTAAACATCTTCTTGTCGATTTACCTGGATAGTAGTGATTAATTTTTTTTTATATCTTTTTTTAATATTTAATAAAGATTGGCTGTCGTAATTTCCGTACAACTGGAAATAGTCTAACTTCAATCCAGAAAATCTTTCTAATTCTTCCTCGCTCGGGTTAACTAGCACACCTACAAATTTTGTTTCACCTTTTTTTAATTCAGTTAAAATTTTGGCTTGCTTCAGGGAAATAAACCTATGACTTTTTTGAAAATTTAAAATGAATCCGCAATAATCAACTTTGTTCTGAATACACGTTTCTACTTGGTTTGTTTTAGTTAAACCACAAACTTTTAATTTCATTTTAATCTAAAGATTTCATCAGTTTTTTAAAATTGTTTTCTATATTACCCTGAGTCAAACTTCTTCCAATCACAATTGCAGTAGCCCCAGCTTTAAAAGCTTCTTTTGGTGTCATTACTCTTTTTTGATCTTGAACCAAATCACCTTTTAATCTTATACCTGGAACTATTATCTCCATTTTTTTACAAATATTTTTTATCTTTTCAATTTCCTGGCCGGAACAAACTATTCCATCTAGTCTTAATGTTTTTGCAACTCTAGCCTGATGAATAACAATTTTTTCAACTGTTTTTTCATAACCTAACTTTTTTAAGTAAAAGTTGTTAATACTGGTAAGCACTGTTACGCCTAAAATTTTATATCTCTTTTTAACCTCTTTTCTGATGGCATTTAATGTTTCTTGGCCACTATTAATATGTGCCGTAATGTAATTTATATTTTTCAAATCTCTTATTGCTCGTATAGCAGAGACACAAGTATTTGGTATATCATTAAGTTTTAAATCGAGAAAGATATTTTTATTTTTTATCTTTGATAAAAATCTTCTTCCGTTTTTAGAGTAAAAAAATTCAAGGCCAATTTTATATCCAATCTTTAATTTAGATTTTTTTGTAACAGATATAATCTTTTTAAGTCTTCTTTCATCTGAGGTATCACAAGCAATAAAAATAGTTTTATTATTTTTCATTTATAAATTTTTTCAAATCTTTACAAGGCTTAAAACTGAGTTTATTTTTCTTAGGTACAAAAATCAACTCACCTGTTTTAGGATTTCTTGCGCCTTTTTTTTCTTTTATTTGCTTGATAAAAAAAGAGCCAAAAGACCTAACCTCAATTTTATTACCTTTGACTATAAATTCTTCAAGGGCAACAAAAAAATTGTCTAATAAAACTTCTAATTGTTTAGTTGAAAATGAGTGATTATTCGCTTTTAATTCTTTTAATATTTGAAACCTGGACAATTATTCTTTTTAATCCTTTTTCTTTTTACCTAAAGCTTTGCCAAATATATCTTTAAGCGTAGCTCCAGATTTTGTAGCTCCAGCACCAAACTTTTTTAAAAGGCTTTTCTCCTCATCTATTTGAGCTGCCTTAACACTTAATTTTATTTTTCTATTATCAAAGTCGAGTTCTGTAATTTTTGCATCTAAAGAATTTCCTGGAGAAAAAATTTCTGGTCTTGCATCAGTGCTTTCTTTAGCTAAGTCAGATCTTTTTATTAAAGAGATTAATTTTTTTTCGTTATCAATTGCTACTTTAACCCCAGTTTTTGATACCTCAAAAACTTTGGTGGTAATAATATCGTTAACCTTTTTATTGTTTTCTTTGAACCAATCCATTGGATCCTTTTCTAGAGCTCTCAAAGATAACTTTATTTTATCATTTTTAATATCTACTAATTTAGCCTTAATGATTTGATTCTTCTTGTAATTTTTCAAATCATTGATGTTTTCTTTATAAGAGATTTCCTTATAATGTATCATACCAACTAGTCCATTCTCTAACTCAGCGTACAATGCCTTGTCAGTAACATTCTTTATGCTTACATCTATGTTCTCACCAATACTGTCATTTAATTTTGTCCAAGGGTTATCTAAGGTAGCTTTGTAAGAAAGGGAGATCCTTTTAGCTTCTTTGTCAATAGACACAATCTTAACTTTAATTTTTTGTGAGGGAGATAAAACTTTATTTGGATCAATATTCTTATCAGACCACGATAGCTCACTACTGTGGATTAGGCCTTCGATTCCCTCCTCAAGTTTTACAAATACTCCATAATTCATAACTTTAGTTGCTTCTCCTTGATAAATCTCACCTGCTTTATATTTTTTGCTTAGGCTTTCATAAGGATCCTCAGTTAAAGCTTTTATCGATGCAGAAACTCTGTTGGTTTTTTTATCAATTTTCGTAATTTTCACTTTAAGTTTTTGACCAATAGAGACCATGTCTGAGGGTTTTTTAACTCTTCCGTAGCTTAAATCACTTACATGAAGTAAAGCATCTATGCCATTTAAATCCAAGAAGATTCCCCAGTCGGTAGTTGCTTTCACTCTCGCATCTTCTACAATGTCTCCCTCTTTTAAATTTTTTAGAGCCTCAGAAATTTCTGCATTTTTACTTTTTTCTAGTACCGCTCTACGACTCGTGCAAACATTCCCTCTATTTTTATCGATCTTGGTTGCAATTACTTTAATAGGCGTGTTCATCAAGTGATCGATTTTTTTTAAAGGTCTTATATCAATTTGGGAGGCTGGCATGAAGGTCGGTAATGACTCAACGGTGCATATATAACCACCCTTTACTTTTCCAGTAATATATCCTGTTAATTCTTCCTGTGAGTCGAAAACTTTCTCCATTTTTTTCCATGCATTTACCCTTCTTGCTTTCTCTCTACTTATAACAATCTCTCCCTTAAAACTTTCAACTCTTTCTAGGAAAACGTCAATTGTACTTCCAACCTTCAACTTGCTTATTTCATCATCAAATTTAAATTCCTCGATAGGTATCATACCTTCCATCTTCGCCTTTACATCACAAATTATAAAATTTTTTGTTATCTCGGTTATTTTTGCTTTAATAATTTCGTTCTCTACGAGTTTTCTATTTTTAAAGTCTTTGTCTAGCAAACTTTGAAATTCTTTATGCGCGCTGGAACTTGATGGCTTAGTGTTTTCTTCTAAAGCCATGATTAATTAATTGATCCTTCAACTTTTTTTTTCATTTTAAATAAAACTTCATTAATATTTAATTTTGCCGTATTGATGTACACTGAGTCAGGCTGTCTTTCAAGTTTTGAATGCTTTCTATTTTTATCCATAAAATCACGCTTTTTTAGATCTAAATATACTTTTTTAAAAGGAGTTTTATCACCTTTCTTTTTATTTTGAAGCCAGCGTCTTTTTGCTGCTATTTTCAGAGGCTTGCATACAATAAAAAATTTAATATCAGCTTTAGGAAATATTTTTGCTCCATCTCTTCCCTCTATAACAACTCGTTTTTTCTTTTTTACAAAATTTTTTTGAAACTGGGCTGTAATAATATTTCTTATTTTCTTATTTTTCGCTATTTTTGAAGCAAAATTTGAAATCTTAGTAGAGTGTAGATTTAGATTTCTTAATTTATTATAATTAAGTTTATAAAAAAGTTTTTTTAAAAAAAAGTATTTATTTTTTGGTTCATTTTCTAATATTTTTTTTGCTGCATATCTGTAAAGTAGACCAGAAAAAAGAACAGACATGGAATATTTTTTTCCAATTAAATTTGCCAAGGTGCTTTTTCCTGTTCCACTCGGACCATCAATCACTATCAAAAATTTCTTATTATTTCTTTTCAAATTTTCCTCCAAGTTTTTTTATAAGTTTAAGAAACGATGGTGAAGATGTATTCACTGTCTCAAAATTATCTATATGCGTCTTAGCACCTGAGACTAATGATAATATAGCAGTTGACATGCATATTCTGTGATCTTTTAAATCTGGAACTTTAATATTTTTATTAGAATAATCTTTTTTGTCTGATCCTAAAATTTTTACAATGCCACCACTATAGGAAAAAGAAATTTTAAGTGTTTTAATAATTTTTTTCATTTCACCAATTCTGTCACTTTCTTTATTCTTTAAATCATCAATACCTCTAAAAGTGGATACTCCTGGAATAAATGATGCTATTACAAATAGTATTGGAAACTCATCAACCATTGTTGAAAATTCACTTACAGTTGAATTTAAAGGTTTAAGTTTACTGCTTTTAATTAATAGGTCTCCAACTATTTCTCCGTTAATTCTTTTTTTATTTCTAAAAAAAATTTTTGCACCACTTCTTTTTAAGATTTTATAAAATCCTATCCGTCTTGGATTTAAGCCAACACTTCTTATATTTAGTGAAGATTTTTCGGTTAACAAAGTTAAGGCAGTAAAAAATGCTGCTGAGCTGGGGTCATTCGGAACATCTATTTTGAAATTATTTAAATTCTGTTTCCCGAATATCTTTATGTTCTTATCCTTCGTGATTTTTATTACACCTATATTTTTTTTAAGCATATTCTCTGTGTGATTTCTTGATTTAAAATTTTCATAAATATTTGTCACACCATAAGAATTTAGTGCCGCCAAGATACATGCTGATTTAAGCTGAGCGCTTATTCCAGAAACATAATTTATTCCTATTGGCATTTCAGATGAGATTAGTGTTAATGGTAAAGTATTTTTTCCAACGGGATAAAAACTAGCACCAAATTTATTTAATAGAGAAATTAATTTTTTCATACTTCTTTTTTTCAAAGATTGATCTCCGTTCAATTTTACTTTTATACCAGAGTTAGTTGAAAGGACCCCCATAATAAGTCTTGCAGCAGTGCCACTATTTTGAAAATTTAACTGTGTACCTTTCTTACAAAAAGCTGAGCCCGTTCCTTTTCCAAAAATTTTATAATCCCCTTTAGCTACTTTAATTATTTTATAATTTAATTTTCGAAGACATTTTATTGTTGCAGTTACATCTTCAGACTCTAAAACATTTTTTGCTCTAGTTATATCTTCACTTACGCAACCTAAAATAAAACTTCTAATAGAAATTGATTTATCTGAGTCAGGTTTGATTGTACTTGAAAAGCTTTGTATTTTTTTTTTTATACTTAGAGAAAAACTTTTGCCGGGCATTAATATTTAGTAATTGTACTGGCTGCCAAAGTATAGCTCTATAGCTTTCGAAGACTTTAATATTTCTTTCGGGGTGCCTTTTGCTATTATTGTTTGTTCTCCTAAAACGTAAGCTCTATCAACAATATCAAATAAGTTCTTAACCTGGTGATCGGTAATTAATATTCCACATCCAAAAGATTGGATTTTTAAAATATACTTTTGAATATCCTGAACTACTATGGGGTCGAGAGCAGCCATAGGCTCATCAAGCAATATTACTTTGGGTTTATTAATCAATACTCTAGCCATCATAAGTCTTCTTACTTCTCCGCCAGAAAGAACATTACTGTTTATATCTCTAAGATGCTGAAGATTGAATTCATCTAAAAGATTTTCAGTCATTTCGATTTGATTCTTTTCTTCTTTAATACTTAATTGACAAATACCTAAGAGATTATCATAGACTGACATTCCGAATACACTTCTGTGTTGACTTAAATATCCTATGCCGTTTTTAGCACGTTCTTGTATTGGTTGATCAGTGATGTCATTATTTTTTAAAAATATTTTTCCTGTATCAGGAGCATTTTCACCAATAATTGTACTATAAAGTGTAGACTTTCCCGACCCATTAGGACCTAGAAGCCCTACGATTTCGCCAGGATACATTTCTAGGGAAATTTTTTTTAAGATTGGTCTTCCATCGAATGATTTACTAATATCTTTAAGCTGAAATATAGGCTTATCTTTTTTAAACTTAATTATTCTAAATCCTTTTTTCATTATCTTTTTAATTTAACATCAATTTGAGCGTTATCAAACATTGAAATATCTAGTGTTTCTTTTTTTAAATCAAATATTAGTTTATCTGCTGTCAGTTCGCCTTTCTCTCCTAAACTTTCTACGTTTCCATATATTAACAGTAGTCCCTTTGAGTTGAAATAATCAAGATTATCTGCGAATAATAAATCTTTCTCGTAGTCTGCTCTTATATTATCTCTAAATTCTATATCAAATGTTTTATTATTATAATTTCCATAATCTCCATAAATATTTAATACTTTTCCGTCTTTAAAATAGAAGGTTGCATTCATTATCTTCATATTTATTAATTCAGGTGTATTTAATTCAAATTCTGCGTTTTGAGATTTAATAATAAATCTATTGCCGTTCAAATCTACGCCAGTGTACTCTACATTTTCAAAGGTATTTTTTTTTTGGTTTTGATTTTCCTCTTGAAGGGAGATTTGACCCGTTGGTGTTTTCTCATAATAGTAAGTAAAATAAATCAAAATTAATGATAAAAAAAACAATGTTAATTGTATGTATCTTATTATTTTTTTTCTTTTTGTCACTTTATCCCAAATTTCAGCAAGTGATGCATATGCAAAACGCCTTTTAATTTTTTTCTAATTTTTTCATTAGAACTTTTTGATCCAACGAGAAGACATGTGATTTTTTTATCATTCATTATGGATAATGCTTTAGAGGCTGGTAAATCCTCATTTACCACTAAAGGTCTTTTCTTCATAAATTTGTAAACCTTCTCGTTCCTTGAATATTTTTGGATACCTCTTCTTGCATCACCATCTGTCAAAATTCCCTCTATTCTACTCCCTCTTGTTACAACTACTATACCAAGTTTTTTTTGACTAATAATCTTTATAGCATCAGACATATTTGATTTTATACTTACTACTGGCATTTTCTTACCAACAACCATTATATCTTTTACTAAAGTTAAAACCTGACCAATACTTCCACCAGGATGAAACAATCTAAATTTCTCTTTTGAAAATTTTTTCTTATACATTAATGCTATAGCTAAACAATCTCCAAATAATAAAGTTAAACTTGTTGATGTTGTAGGCACCATTCTCGTTGGATCGGCCTCTAAAACTTTCGGTAAAAGAATTTTGATATCACTTGCTTTTAACAGATTGCTGTCTTTTTTAGATGCAACTCCAATAATTTTGATATTAAACCGGTTGCCAAATTTTAATAAATTATTTAGTTCTGGGGTATTTCCAGAATAAGAGAAAATTAATAAAATATCTTTTTTTTCAATTTGACCTAGATCTCCATGATTAAAATCTGGACTTAAAAAAAACGACGGCACCCCAACAGAGGATAAAGTTGCTGATATTTTACGAGCAATTATTCCACTTTTTCCAATTCCAACAGTTATAATTTTGCCCCTTGAGTTGCTAATTAACTCTGAGGCTTTCAAAAAATTTTTATTAAGTACTTTGTTAATCTTTTTTAACTCATTAATTTGAGTTAGGGCGGATTTTTTTACAATATTTAAATAATTATTTTTTCTCATTAATGTTCAAAAATATCAAATTTAAAACCTGATTGATCTAATTCAATTCTTGTATCTAAAAAATTAATACACTTTTTATATAAATCCATTCTTTTTTCTCTTATAAGCATTTTTTCTAGTTCACCTTTAATCTTGTGCAGATAGATTACGTCATTAGCGGCATATTCTAATTGTTTGACAGTCATATCATCGATGCTTCTGTTCCAGTCACTACTTCCCTGTCTTTTGTCTAAATTTTTATTACAAAATTCATAAACAAGATTTTTTAAACCATGCTGATCGGTATAGGTCCTTACACATTTAGACGCAATTTTAGTATCAAAAACATTATTAATTTTACACTTTAAAAAATATTCAATCGCGCTTTTATCAAAACGTAAAAAGTGACCAATTTTTATAATATTTTTATTTTCAAAAACAGAGACTAAATTTGGAGCTTTGTAGTTTTCTTTGTTTGGTTGAACAATGAAAACTTCATTATCTTCCCCACAAATCTGAATTAGACTAAGCTTATCTCTTTCAGGAATTTTTAAACCCGTAGCCTCAGTATCTATTGCAACACTTTTTTTAAATGAGTTAGCTATTTCCTCTGATATGTCACCTTGAATTTTATGTATTTTCATATACTTATTCTAACTACCATGAACAATCACCCAATAGCAACAATACTTGGCGGTGGAGGATTTATAGGCAGATATCTTGTCCGAAATTTGTCAAAGAGTAACTATAGAGTTTTTATACCAACGCGAAAACCGTATTTAAAAGGGTATTTGAAAACTCAAAGCACTCCGGGCGCAGTTGAGCTTTTCGAGTTTAATTTAAAAAATTACTATAAATTAGAGGAGGCAATTAGCAACTCTGATGTTGTAATCAATTTAATAGGAATCCTTTATGAAACGAGAAAACAAAAATTTGAAAAAATTCATGTTGATATTCCAGAATTTATCTCAAATCTATGTAAAAAGCATGGTGTAAAAAAATTTATTCACTTAAGTGCGATAGGTGCTAATCCAAATTCAAAGTCGATTTATCAAACAACAAAATTTAAAGGAGAGCAAGCTGCTTTAGCAAATTTTGATCAAACTGTTATAATAAGACCAAGTGTCGTTTGTGGGGCCGAAGATAATTTTACGAATTTATTTTCCAAATTAAGTTTTTCTCCAATTATACCCTTAGTAGGTATAAATTATAAGTTTCAACCTATTTTGGTAACTGATGTAGTTGATGCAATAATGAACTCAATTAAGGTTAATCAGAATAATGGAAAAATTTATGAAATTGGAGGACCTAAAATTATAAGTTTTGGTGAAATGGTAAAATCAATAATGTCTGTTATTGAAAAAAAAAGAATGGTAATTGAGATGCCGATGTCTCTAGCAAAAATACAAAGTTCCATATTAAATCTTTTACCAATACCTCCTATTTTAACAAAAGATCAATGTGAAATTCTATCTGAGAGTGACAATGTCGTGTCAAACAATCATCTTAATTGCGATGATTTAAATATAAAACCATTGGACGTAGAAAAGGCTATGAAAAAGTGGCTATGGAGATTTAGAGAAGGTGGGCAATTCGCAAAAGTAAAATGAAAAGCTTAAGTTTATTTTCAGGTTATATTTTTTTAATCTTAGCAATTATAACTGGCATTGCTTCTAATGGATTTTTAAAAACAACTGAAGGTTTTACTAAATTAAATCCCACTTTTTTTTGTGTAATAAGTATTGTAATTTGTTTATTT
>MDTB01239927.1_pt1 | contig 73517 bp, 83 predicted proteins | sample 811161 | NCBI WGS metagenome assembly MDTB01 (sample SAMN05326650, study PRJNA326480) | marine metagenome | isolation source: seawater | place: Mediterranean Sea | collected 2009 | reverse complement strand
AAGATCGTGGTGACTATCAGTTAATTATTGAGCATATGGAAGAAGCCGGTTTTGGTGCTTTGCAACGGCAATTTGAGCAATTAAAGGCAAAACTTGGTGATGAAGGACTTTTTGATCCAGATAAAAAGCGCCCTGTGCCTGCTTCAACTGGCCATATTGGCATTATCACCTCCACCACCGGCGCTGCGATAAAGGATATTTTATCGGTACTTAAAAGACGTTTCCCCGCCATTAAAATAAGTATCTTCCCCACTGCGGTACAAGGTGATGAGGCGCCAGCACAAATTGTTAAAGCACTGGCGGACGCCAATAGCTGTCATAACTTAGATGCCTTGATTATTAGCCGTGGCGGCGGTTCGCTGGAAGATTTATGGTCATTTAATACTGAGGAAGTAGCCCGAGAAATTGCCGCTAGCCGGCTACCCACTATTAGCGCTGTAGGCCACGAGATTGACTTTACTATTGCTGATTTTGTGTCTGATTTACGCGCGCCAACCCCATCGGCGGCGGCTGAGCTAATCAGCCCTGACGGGCAACAGATGCATGCTCAATTTAGCCGTTATCAATCGCTATTAAATGATATTCAACGCCGAATTTTAAGCGGCTATCAACAACAGCTTGGTCATCTACAAAAACGTTTACAACATCCAGGCACCAAGCTACAGCAACAGGCTCAGCATCTAGATCATTTAGATATTCGTCTGCGTCGCGCTATCAGTGCCAAGTTAGATAGTTGTCGAAGCCGAGGCGACCAACTAACAGATAAGCTCTGTCGGCAAAATCCTAGACATCAAGTTGAGGAAAAACGGCAACAGTTATCGCTGACTGTAAAACAACTTAAAAAAGCTATTCTCCACAAACAAGAAAGACTTCAATTAAAGCTCGCTCAATCTATTCACCTGTTGGATACAGTAAGCCCGCTAAAAACTCTTGGCCGTGGCTATGCTGTTATTCGCAATACGCAGGGCGAGGTCATTAATTCAGTTGATGGGGTTAATAAAGACGACAGCCTAACCGGTCAGTTAGGCGATGGGCAATTACTGTTAACAGTGTCCGCTAAAAACAATAAAACCCTAGGCTAATTATTTCTTTTCGTTACGCTTGCTGTACTTGGTAATTTTCTTACCGCGCTGTGCGGGTCTATCACCCGGCTTAACCGCCTTATTTTTATAAGGGTTATCGCTAGTACGATACTCAACGCGAATAGGTGTTCCATGCAAACCTAGCTGACGACGGAATACCTTTTCTAAGTATCTGGTGTACTGTGCGGGTACAGAATCTGTCTGGTTACCATGAATAATAATGACTGGGGGATTTCTTCCGCCAGCGTGGGCATAGCGCAACTTAATACGACGGTTATGCACCATGGGTGGTTGATGATCTTCAACCGCACCCTCAAGTATTTTGGTAAGTCTTGTTGTACTCAACGCATCGGTTGCGGCGCGATAGGCATCATTGATCGACTTGTATAGGTGGCCCACACCTGTGCCATGCAGAGCAGAAATATAGTGCACATCGGCAAATTCAGCAAACCGCAGTCGACGTTTGATCTCAACTTTTATATGCTCGCGCTTTTCGACATCAAGACCATCCCATTTATTAATCGCTACAACCAAGCCGCGACCGGCATCAATAACAGAGCCCATCAGGTGTAAATCTTGCTCAACTAAACCCTCTTGAGCATCGACCATTAGCACCACAACATTGGCATCATCAATCGCTTGCAATGTTTTAACGATAGAGAATTTTTCAATCGCTAGCTTAATATTTTTGCGTTTTCTAATACCGGCAGTATCGATCAATGTATATTTGGTGTCATCGCGCTCGTAATCAATATACACAGAATCTCTGGTGGTTCCCGGCATATCGTAGACCACCACGCGGTCTTCACCCAACAATCGGTTAACTAGGGTAGATTTACCCACATTGGGGCGCCCCACTACACCAATTTTAATACTGTCATTATCTGTTTCTTCTGCTTCCACTGGAGCAAAAGGCTCTAACAGTTCTTCCATCATAGATTTGACGCCGCGACCATGGGTGGCGGTGGTGGGGAACATGCCAGAAAAACCGAGCTGATAAAAATCAGCAAGCGCTTCAGCAGGGTCAACGCCATCAATTTTATTGGCTACCAAATAGACCTTGCGATTCTTTTGACGCAGCTTTTCGGCAATAGTGTAATCGGCTGCGACAATACCTGATTTACAATCAACCACAAACAGCACAATATCGGCTTCATCCATGGCTAGTAGGGATTGCTCTGCCATTCCGGCATCAATACCCTGCTCTTCTCCGCTGATGCCACCTGTATCTATGACCATAAAGCGGCGATCAAACATCTCGCCCTCACCGTATTTTCGATCGCGAGTCAGGCCTGAATAGTTGGCCACCAGGGCATCTCGACTTCGGGTGAGTCGATTAAAGATAGTAGACTTACCCACATTGGGACGTCCGACAAGAGCTATAACTGGAATCATAAATAAAAAAAGCCGCACTGATGATGTGCGGCATTTTACTGCATTGCGGGACAATAATCCCTATTGAATTTTAAACGCGCTTACCGAGCCATTATTGGACTGAACCAAAAGCGTTTCACCAACCACTAAAAGAGGTGCGCTGACACCACTGCCATCAACCTTGGCTCGACCTACAAATACGCCGCTTTCTGTATCAAGCAGATGTAAATAACCCTCAGCATCAGCAACTGCCACAGTATTACCAAAGGTAGCAGGGCCATTAAGCTCACGGTATGCTAATTGGTCATTATTCCATAATACCTGACCATTACCGGCTTTATAAGCTTTGACTGAATGGTTCTTTGCCTCTGTGACAAATAACTTGCCGTCACTGTAAGCAGGACTGTGGTGCGATGAACTATCTTGAAACCATAAATTTCTGCCAGTACCGCGAGTTAGGGCGCCCAAACGACCCTGATAACTGACCGAGTAAATAATATCTCCAACCAAAATTGGCTCACCATCAATATCGATCATTCGCTCGAGCTCTGTTCGCCCTTTAGGGACTGCCAAGCGGGTCTCCCAAATAAGCGAACCGTTTTCACTATTAAAAGCGGTCAGCTTGCCATTGTCGAATGCCGCAATCACCATATTATTCAATATCATTGATGAGCTATTGCCACGAACACTAAGGATTGGTGCCCCCGCGTCGTGCTGCCACAGTTCTTCGCCAGTTTCGGCATCGAAGGCGTATATTCGATTATCGATGCTCTGAGCAACAACTATATCGCTATTAACAGAAGGGGTTGAGAGAACTTCTGAACTGACGGAGGAAGACCATAGAACCGAACCATCTTGCGCATTAAGAGTATAAACTTGCCCCTCAATAGTACCCAAGACCACTTTCTGATCACCGTAACCGAGGCCACCAGAAATTGGCAGATCTAAATCAACCGACCATTGCTGACGGCCAGTATCGACCTCTAAGGCAACCAAAGTCCCGCTGTGATCCGCGGCAAACAAAGTGTGCTCGTTTACCGCCATATTTAATTTTGACCAGTAACTATTATTAGAAGATGTGGGTTTGGCTGACCAAACCCGTGATAATTCAACTTTTTGATCAAAATCTTCTAACTTAGCAGGCTCTATTTCATCCTTTGCCGAAAATACACTACAGCCAGAAATTAACGCTGCACTCACCACTATGGCAAAAAAAGACCTACTAGTTTTCATTAAGACTCGCCTTGTGTCTCTTCAGCTTCGCCAACAGGCTTAGCTTGAATCAGCTTCAATCGCAAAATAGACAACTGTCTAGAATTTCCAGATTGCTCTGTATCTATGGCTAATTGGTAAGAGGTATAAGCCGCATCCAAATGACCCATCGATAGATGGAAATCACCTTTCGCCTCTTCGTAAGCGGAGGTCAATTTACCTGCTTCTTGCCCTTCAAGTAACTCTAGGGCTTTATCATTATTACCCTTTGCAGCTTCTACTCTTGCTAGGCGCAAGTTAGCCAGTAACTTAATATCTTCTGCTGGGTCATTATCAAGCACCCACTGCAACTCGCTCGCGGCACTATCTAAATCATCTGCATCTACGGCTAATTTAGCCTTTAGAAGAGCCGATAGGTGTGCATAGCCAGTATCAGTAAATTCTTGTTTTAACTGGTCTGCCGATGCGTTTATGGCTTGCTTTTGCTCATCAGTTAAAGGCTGATCAGTTTCGGCTTTAGCAATATCGATCATAGCCGAGTAAATCGCCGAGCCCTGTTCTGCGTATTCTTGCTGAGAACTCTGCCAACCTTGCCAGCTTAGGGTGCCGCCTATTGCAATAACTGCGGCTGCAACAAGCTTAAGACCGTTATCTACCCACCATTGCTTAAACGCTTCTATTTGTTCTTCTTCGGATAAGTTATCTGACACAATCGTTCCTTATTTTTTAAAATTTGTTGTTAAAAATTCAACCAAGCTTGCTTGGTCAACTGTTTCTTGGGGTCGTTCCTGTCGCAGGAACTTTACTTGCACGGTGTTGGATGATACTTCATCCTCACCTAAAATAATTGCCACCGCAGCACCACTTTTATCGGCTTTTTTAATCTGCGATTTAAAACTACCGCCTCCGCAGTGTGTTTCTAGACGAACTGCAGGTAAGGCGGTTCGCAACTGCTCGGCTAGTTGCATGGCCTGATAGGATTCGTCACCCACGGCGACTAAATACATATCGACTTGCTGGTCGACACTATCGGGTACTGCGCCCAACTCGTCAAGTAACATTATTAAACGTTCCAAACCAATGGCCAAACCCACCGCGGAACAGGGCTTACCGCCGAGCAATTCGACTAAGCTATCGTAGCGCCCACCGGCACAGATAGTCCCCTGTGCACCTAGGTTTGTTGTGACCCACTCAAAGACGGTTTGCGAATAGTAATCTAAGCCTCTTACCAGCTTCGGATTAATCACATAGCTAACACCGGCATTATTGAGTACAGCACAAATATGCTCAAAATGTTGTTTCGATTCAGCCCCTAAAAAGTCATTAAGTACGGGGGCATTTTTAAGCAATAATTGCGTATCTGGGTTTTTGCTATCCAAAATACGCAATGGATTAGTGCTCAAGCGTCGCTGACTGTCCTCATCCAAATCATCTTTATAAGCGTCTAGATAATCAACCAGCGCTTGGCGATAGGTCGCGCGCTCTTCAGCTGTACCCAAGGAGTTGATTTGCAACTCAAGGGCCTGATCAATGTTTAATTCGCGCCATAGTCGAGCGGTCAACAGCAACAATTCAGCATCAATATCTGGACCTGCTAGACCAAAGGCTTCAACACCAATTTGATGAAACTGACGCAAACGACCTTTTTGCGGCCGCTCGTGACGAAACATAGGGCCGGTATACCAAAGTCGCTGAGTTTGGTTGTGTAATAGCCCGTTTTGAATACAGGCGCGGACACAACCGGCGGTTCCCTCAGGACGCAAACTGAGCCGATCACCATTGCGATCATCAAAGCTGTACATTTCTTTTTCGACGATATCTGTGACTTCACCCACAGCACGCTTAAATAAATCTGTTTTCTCGAGAATAGGAAAGCGAATTTCTCTGTAGCTATAGGCGCCAAGCATACGAGCTAGGGTCGCTTCGACATACTGCCAAATAGCAGAATGCTCGGGAAGCAAATCGTTCATTCCCCGTATCGACTGGATTTTCATCTATACATCCCCAAAGCGCTTTTTCCTTTTTCTAGCCCTTAGTTATTATATCCTGTTGTGCGGTTTCTAGCTGAGCCTGTTTTACCTGAGCCTTAGCGCGAATTTCTTTTTCCAACTGGTCAACTAGGTTGCCCTGTTCTAATTTGTGGTCTGGTTTACCATCGAGATAAACCAAATTATCCGGTGTTCCTCCGGTTAAGCCAAAGTCAGACTCTTTTGCCTCACCCGGTCCATTGACTATACAGCCAATAATAGAGACATCCATAGGCACAGTGATATCTTCGAGCCTATTTTCTAATTCATTAACTGTTTTGATGACATCAAAATTTTGTCGCGAACAGCTAGGGCAGGCAATAAAGTTTATTCCTTTACTGCGCAGGCGCAAGCTACGCAGCATATCCCATGCAACTCGCGCTTCTTCCGCTGGGTCAGCTGCCAATGAAATGCGAATAGTATCACCTATGCCTTCCATTAATAACGCACCTAAACCAATCGCGGACTTGACGGTACCAGAACGCAAGCCACCAGCTTCAGTAATACCCAAATGCAGTGGCTGCTCAATACGTTTGGCTAAGTCGCGATAGGCATCAACCGCCATAAATACGTCTGAGGCTTTGACGCTAACTTTAAAATCTTGAAAGTTGTGCTTATCTAAAAGATCAACATTGCGCATCGCCGACTCAACCATCGCCTCAGCGGTGGGCTCGTTGTATTTACGCAGTAAATCTTTACCCAATGAACCGGCATTCACACCAATTCTAATCGGGATATTTTTATCTTTGGCTTTGGCAATCACCTCTCTAAGGCGATCTTCGCGAGTGATATTTCCCGGATTTATGCGCAAGCAGTCTACCCCTAAGTCAGCTACACGCAGGGCAATATTATGATCAAAGTGGATATCGGCAACCAGTGGGATATTAACTAGCTTGCGAATTTGACCAAAAGCCTCAGCTTCTTCCAGAGAGGGAACTGAGACTCTTACAATATCTGCACCAGCCTGTTGAATTCGCTCAATCTGCTCCACTGTTGCCGCCACATCTGAGGTGCTGGTATTGGTCATACTTTGAACAGAGATAGGCGCATCGCCACCCACAGGCACATCACCGACCATAATTTGTCGAGATTTACGTCTTACTATGGGGTTTCCGCTAAACACAGTATTTAATCTCTTGGTTTCTCTGTCTTTTTGATATCTTGCTAACGAATAATTAGTCTAGCAGCTTAATTGGAACTTCTTCGGCAGCCAGTTTATTCTTGTAGCGTTGTTGACGTTTGGTGCGGTCATTGACCTCACCCGCCAGTTGGCCACAGGCCGCCGCTATATCGTCACCGCGCGTTGTGCGCACTGTCACAGTGTACCCTTCCCCCTGTAGAATGTCTCGAAAACGATTAAGTGCCGTATTGGTCACTCGCTTATAATCAGACCCGGGGAATGGGTTAAACGGAATAAGGTTGATCTTACAGGGCAGATCTTTCAATAATATTGCCAACTCTCGAGCATGGACAGAGCGGTCATTTACCTGATCCATCAGGGTATATTCAACCGTTGCCTTACGCCGATTATCCGGCATTTTTTCGATATAGTTTTTAGCGCTTTGTACAAACTCAGTCACACTGTATTTGCGATTAATAGGCACCAACTCATTGCGCAGCTCATCGTTGGGTGCATGCAACGAAATCGCTAGAGAAACATCCGTCACCTCTGCTAGCTGATCCAATGCCGGAACCACGCCTGCTGTACTCAGCGTTACTCGACGCTTTGACAGGCCATAGGCGTTGTCTTCCATCATTAGATTCATCGCGTCAACCACATTATTAAAGTTCATCAGTGGCTCGCCCATACCCATCATCACCACATTAGTCACTCGACGAGTTGCTTTGGTACTGAATTGATTAAATGAATCAGCGGCAATCCATAACTGACCAATTATTTCAGCAGTGTCTAAATCCCGATTAAAGCCCTGCTTACCAGTCGCACAAAAACTACAATCTAGCGCGCAACCGATTTGCGATGAAACACACAGTGTGCCGCGATCCTTTTCAGGAATATAGACCATTTCAATACAGCTACCGCCCTCGACTTTAATCAGCCATTTGCGGGTGCCATCATTTGAATCCTGACAGCTAACCACTTCGGGCAGGCGAATTTCTGCGGTTTCGTGGAGTTTTTCTCGCAGTGATTTCGATAGATTGGTCATCTGATCAAAATCACACTCACCCATCTGATGAATCCACTTCACCATTTGCGTGGCGCGAAAACGCTTTTCCCCCAACTGCTCGAAGAAATCGCCTAGCTTGGAAACAGAAAGCCCCAACAGGTTAGTTTTAACCGGTTGGGGCGTGAACTGCTCAGCTGTATTTAATGCACTATCAGGCATTATTTATCTCGCAATAATTAACGAGCACAGATCTCGTTATCGCTGAAGAAATATGCAACTTCGCGCGCTGCAGAGGTTTCAGAATCTGATCCGTGAACGGCATTAGCATCAATGGAAGTAGCAAAGTCAGCACGAATAGTACCCTCATCGGCTTCTTTAGGGTTTGTGGCACCCATAAGATCACGATTCTTTAAGATAGCCCCTTCGCCTTCTAGAACCTGAACTGAAACAGGGCCAGAAGTCATAAAAGCAACAAGATCCTTAAAGAATGGACGTTCGCTGTGCTCAGCATAAAAACCTTCAGCTTGCTCTTGAGTAAGCTGCTGCATTTTAAGTGCAATAACCTGTAGGCCAGCAGCTTCAAAACGGCTAAGAATTTGACCCACAGCATTTTTTGCTACGGCATCAGGTTTAATAATAGAAAGAGTGCGTTCAACGGCCATATGATGTCTCCAAATCGGACTTTAATTTAATAGTAATCGGTGCCTTTCGGCTTGGGTGCGGATTTTACCTATTGCATCGGCGGGTAACAATGATTTTATCAATCATTTGAATTAAATCTGATTTAATCGAGCTCTTCTATCCACGCCATTTGAATGGCTTCGAGGATTTTCTCACCACAGCGATCAGGGTCATCAGAAAAATCGTCAATACTAAGCACCAAATTACGCAGATCGACAAAATTAATATATTGCGGGTCTATGTCTGAGTGATTATCTGCCAATTCAATGGCAATATCATTTATATCGGTCCATTTAATCATTTGTAACTCCTATTAATGTCTCTCAGACACCATATTAATGGTGTATTTAGGTATCTCTACCACTAGATCTTCTTCTTCAACCATTGCCTGACAGCTAAGTCTTGAATCCGGATCCAAGCCCCAGGCCTTGTCTAAGAAATCGTCTTCTAGTTCATCAGCCTCTTCAAGCGAGTCCAGCCCCTCTCTGACATGCACATGACAGGTCGTGCAGGCACAGGAAAGTTCACAGGCATGTTCTATATCAAGACCATTTCTCAGTGCTGCGGCACAGATACTTTCGCCTTTTTCGGCCTCTACTACTGCACCTTCTGGGCAAATTTCATGGTGCGGTAAAAATACAATTTTTGGCATAGTTTGATTATCCGAAACCGTTTATTTTAAGGCATCATCAAGGCTTAGCCCTGCCAATGCTTGTTTTATACTAGCATCCATTCGTCTGGCGGCAAATTCTTCACTAGTTTTGCCTACAACTTCTATTTGCGCGGCTAATTGTCGATGATCATCACTATTATCACGCAGTTGCTTTAACTCTTCTAATGCTACTTGCAAACACTGTAACTCTGACTCGTCGAGCAATGATTGACCATCCTTATCTATAGCGGCGCGAAGATCTTCGAGCATGCGATCCGCTTCGACCTGCTGCTCTCTTAATGCACGCAAACGCATATCATCGCGGGCATGACTAAACGAATCCTGCAACATCTGAGTGATTTCATTATCATCTAAGCCGTATGAAGGCTTAACCTCGACTCTTGATTCAACACCACTACTGAGCTCGCGCGCTGACACATTGAGCAAACCATCGGCATCTACCTGATAACTCACCTGAATTTTTGCACTACCAGCCACCATAGGGGGAATACCACGCAACTCAAAGTGCGCCAGTGAACGGCAATTGGAAACCAATTCTCGCTCCCCCTGAACCACATGAATACTCATAGCGGTCTGACCATCTTTAAAGGTGGTAAATTCCTGCGCCTTCGCAACGGGAATGGTAGTATTTCTATGAATGATTTTTTCGGTTAAACCACCCATAGTTTCTATGCCTAAGGATAGAGGTATCACATCGAGCAATAGCATATCTTCGGTAGCATTATTACCCACCAGCACATCCGCTTGCTTAGCCGCACCCATGGCAACAACCAAATCAGGGTCGATGGTACATTTTGGCTTTAGGCCAAATAAATCAGACACCTTTTCAGCCACTCTTGGCATTCTCGTTGAGCCACCTACAAGCACCACTTCATGAATACTATTGGCTTCAATATTGGCATCGCGCATTGAGCGTTTACAGGCTGTTAAGGTTTGATCAATTAGATCATCAATTAGTTGATGCAAGTTATCTCGAGTAAGCACTAGCGCAGTATCTAAGATATCTAACTCAACTTGATCATTTTGCGAGAGCTCTTCTTTGGCCGACTTTGCAACCTCTAATAGAACTCTTTGCTCATATACATCGAGAGTTTCACCCAAATCCAATTCAGTACGCAACCAATTTGCAATTGCATGATCGAAGTCATCGCCACCCAATGCCGAATCACCACCGGTTGCCAGTACTTCAAATACACCTTTGGAAAGGCGCAAGATACTGATATCAAAGGTACCACCCCCAAGATCATAAACCGCTATCGTGCGCTGCTGAGACTCATTATCAAATTCCTCTGCATCTAAACCATAGGCGATGGCTGCGGCAGTGGGTTCATTGAGTAACCTCAGCACCTTGATACCCGCAAGTGTCGCGGCATCTTTGGTTGCCTGACGCTGGGCATCATCGAAATAAGCAGGAACGGTGATAACTGCGCCATCGAGCATACCACCCAGTGTTAACTCTGCACGCTCGGCAAGCTTGCGTAAAATTTCAGAGGACACCTGAATGGGACTGACCGCACCATGGACCGTCTTAATTTTGGGCATGCCGCCTTCTTCAGAGGTAAATTCATAGGGCAGGCTATCACCCAGAGTTTTGATATCTGTAACACCTCTACCCAGTAGACGCTTGACCGAAGAAAGGGTATTTAAGGGGTCACTGCTGTTGTGTTCTGCGGCTTCATGACCAACACAGCTAACACCCTCAGATTCATAGTGCACCACTGATGGTAAAAGATCTCGACCCTGCTCATCAGGCAGAATAACCTCTGAGCCGCTCCTAACTGTAGCAACCAATGAGTTTGTGGTGCCTAGATCAATCCCTACCGCATTCTTTCGTTGATGCGGTTGTGGTGACTGTCCAGGCTCTGAAATCTGTAAGAGTGCCACGAGTTATAAATCCTCTAATTCTGCTTCGAGCTCATTGATATCATCAATAAACTTAATCGCAAATTGCATTTTAGCTAAGCTCTCAAATGCTTTATTGAATGCTTTTTGCTGATATTGACTGGCAAACTCACTCTGTATCTTTGCCGCAGTCTGCTGCGCTTCAATACTGAGGGAAACCAGTGCCTCTCTAGCGTTTTCGCTCCCTCTTATCTCCGATAGGGCTTCGCGCAATAACATTTGATCCATCAAAAATTGCCCATCGGATGTAATATGTGTTTCCTGACTGGCATCCAAGTCTACTAGTTCCAGCAAATACTGGGCTCTAGAAAGAGGATTTTTGATGGTTTCATAGGCTTGATTTATGGTCGCCGCCGTTTGCACGGCAAGGCGTTTTTCAAAATCATTTTTATTGGCATAGCGATCAGGGTGAAGGGCTTTTTGCAGCGCTCGAAACTTTATATCGAGCTGCTCAATATCTACCTCCCAAGCCACTGCAAGGGAAAAGATTTCAAAGAAATTCTTAGAATTATTCAATGCTCGGACCTGATTGGTTTGGATAAATCCAACGCAAATTTAAATATGGAAGCTCTCTCCGCATCCACATTCATCTTTGACATTGGGGTTTTTAAATTCAAACCCTTCATTTAAACCTTCCTTGACGTAATCTAATTGAGTGCCATCGAGATATACCAAGCTTTTAGGATCAATAATTAACTGCACATCACCACAGTTAAATACCACATCCTCTTCAGCTTTTTCATCGACAAACTCAAGCACATATGACAGGCCAGAGCATCCCGTAGTTCGGACACCCAAACGGATACCAATACCCTTATCACGATGCTCTAGATGCCGAACAACATGTGATTCGGCAGCGGGTGTCATAGTTATTGCCACGCTTACTTCTCCTGCTTTTCTCTAACGTCTCGAACCGCAGCTTTGATCGCGTCTTCAGCCAATACTGAGCAGTGAATCTTAACTGGAGGCAGGGCCAACTCTTCTGCGATAGCTGTGTTTTTAATCTGCTCTGCTTCATCGATATTTTTACCCTTTACCCACTCAGTTAAGAGCGAGCTTGAGGCAATAGCAGAGCCACAACCATAGGTTTTAAATTTGGCATCCTCGATAACGCCTTCATCATTCACCTGAATTTGAAGTCGCATCACATCACCGCAGGCTGGTGCTCCAACCATACCAGTGCCCACGTTTTTTGAGTTGTCGTCTAGCTTGCCGACATTGCGTGGATTTTCGTAATGATCAATTACTTTTTCGCTGTAAGCCATTTGTTTAACCCTATTTAATTACTACCAATAATTCGTTTGACACCCCTAGTGGGCTGCCCATTCAACCTGATCCAAATCAACACCATCTTGGAACATATCCCAGAGCGGTGATAATTCCCGCAACTTCTCTACGGCATGCCTCACTTTGGCAATGGCATCATCTACGTCTTTTTCAGACGTGTAGCGGCCAATACTAAAGCGAATTGAGCTATGCGCCATTTCATCATTCAAGCCGAGAGCTCGCAACACATAAGAGGGCTCTAGGCTGGCAGATGTACAGGCAGATCCCGATGAAACTGCTAAATCTCTCAACGCCATTATTAAAGACTCACCTTCAACATAAGCAAAGCTAATATTGATAATACCTGGCACATGCTGCTCGCTAGAACCATTAAGGTAGACTTCCTGCATATCAGAAACACCTTCCCAAAGACGAGTACGAAGTTTTTCGATGCGTGCAGATTCCTCAGCAAGCAACTCAGCACCTAGTTTAAAGGCCGCACCCATACCGACAATTTGATGGGTAGGCAAGGTACCAGATCGCATACCGCGCTCATGACCACCACCGTGCATTTGCGCTTCAATCCTTACTCGTGGCTTGCGGCGAACATACAATGCGCCAATACCTTTGGGACCATAGATTTTGTGTGCAGAAAACGACATCATGTCAACCTGCATAGCCTCAACATCAATAGCTGTTTTACCGGCACTCTGGGCCGCATCTACATGAAAAAATACCTTGTTTTCGCGGCATAACTTTCCGATAGCAGCAATATCGTTCAATGTACCTAACTCATTATTGACATGCATAATCGAAACAACGGTTGTGTCATCACGCAATGCATCAGCCACTGCTTGCGGCTGGATTAATCCGTTTGCATCGGGATCAAGGTAAGTAATTTCAAAACCTTCACGCTCTAGCTGTCGACAGGTATCAAGCACTGCTTTATGCTCGATTTTCGATGTAATAATGTGCTTACCTTTGCGCGTATTAAAGTGTGCGCAACCTTTAATCGCCAAATTATTTGCTTCAGTTGCACCGGAGGTCCAGACAATTTCTCTCGGATCTGCATTAATCAGACCAGCAACATCAGAGCGCGCATCTTCAACAGCGGCCTCTGCCTGCCAACCAAACATATGTGAACGCGATGCCGGATTACCGAAGTGTCCAGACGGCGTTAGAAACTCCACCATCTGATCAGCAACAGCCGGATCAACGGGGGTGGTAGAGGCATAATCCAAGTAAATTGGAAGATTCATTCATTTCTCCACGATTAACAGGCCTGAGCCTGTAAGTTATCATCTAAAACCAACAACTGATCAATCTGTCGCTGGGCTATCTGTTGGGTATCTCGCTTTGCCACTAAATCAGCTAGCGAAATACCGTTTAAAAATTCATGTATTTGCACACTTAAGTCTTGCCATAAGCTATGAGTTAGACAAATTTCACCACCCTGACAATCGCCTTTGCCTCTACAGCTGGTGGTATCTATAGACTCATTCACCGCATTGATAATTTGTGCGACAAATATCTGATCACTTGGTATGGCCAAGTGGTAGCCACCGCCTGGCCCACGAACACTTGTAACCAGGCCTGACTGCCGTAATTTTGAGAATAACTGCTCCAAATAAGACAGGGATATAGACTGCCTGCCGGAAATATCAGCCAATGATGTCGGCTTGTTCTGGGCATGCAATGTCAAATCTATCATTGCCGTTACGGCATATCGTCCTTTGGTGGTCAGTCGCATAGTGCACCTGTGCTTTTGTGTGATTCTACAAGGCTAATTATCTAATACCAGACTATTTTAGTCAATTAATTCGACTGTCACTTAATTTTACGCTGAACCGCAGATAATAGACCTCTTAGAATAGAAACTTCCATTTCATCCATTCGCGTTCTATTAAACAGTCGACGTAAACGGGTTAAAAGCTGCTTGGGATTTTCAGGGTCATAGAAGTTTAGATCTGCCATTGTGTCCGCAAGATGAGTATGGAAATGCTCTAGATCTTCAGAAGTTGCCATCGGTTGATCCCATTCACTCAATGCTGGTAGTTCGCCATTTTCATCCGCCAGACTTGCCATGCGCACCTCATAAGCTAACACTTGCACGGCTGTCGCCAGATTCAGTGAGCTATATTCTGGATTTGAGGGAATATGCACATGATAGTTACATTTCTGTAACTCATCATTGGTTAAACCGCGGTCTTCACGACCAAATAACAAAGCAACCTTATGATGTTCAGCTTCTGCCCAAACTCTTTCACCACATTGCCTTGGATTAACCAAAGGCCAGGGAATTCGTCGCTCCCTGGCGCTGGTACCCACGACTAGCGAGCAATCCGCAATCGCTTCATCTACAGTCTCCACCACGGTCGCATTATTGAGAATGTCTCGTGCCCCGGCCGAGCGCCATACTGCTCTTGGCGCAGGGTATTCGCGAGGCTCTACCAAACAGAGTTCCGCTAGCCCCATATTTTTCATGGCTCGCGCAGCACCCCCTATATTGCCGGGATGAGCGGTATTAACTAATACTATTTTGATATTGGCTTTACGCGCTGCTGTGGGCAAAATGTACCTCTTTCATGGTCGCTGTGAGATGGCTTTGACCATCTCGGATTTTGAGGGTCGCGATTCTACCAGAATTCTGCTGATATTTTTATATCTATTAATTGCAGATTACATAGCCTTGATCAAGTTGGTTTAAAAACGGCGCTTTAATGATCTTTTCAATCTGGTACAATGCGCGCGCTCTTTAAATCAATTGGAAACTACCACTATGCAACCTATGGTTAATATAGCGCTTCGCGCCGCCCGAGAGGCTGGAGAAATGATTGTAAAATCGGCTGACAATCTGGACCTCATCAAGGTTGATGAAAAAGGTCGCCATGACTTTGTAACCGAAGTGGATAGACGCTCCGAAGAGACCATTATTTACCACATTAAAAAAGCCTATCCAGACCATGCTTTTCTGGGTGAAGAAAGCGGTCGCAGTGGAGACCCAGAGAGCGACGTCGAGTGGATTATTGATCCCCTCGATGGTACAACAAATTTCATTCGCGGCATCCCTCATGTCGCTATTTCAATCGCCTGCCGCATCAAAGGCAAACTTGAACACGCCGTTATCCTTGAACCCTTCAAACGTGAAGAATTTACTGCAAGCCGCGGCAAAGGCGCCCACTTAAACGGCCGTCGTATTCGCGTTTCTGGTCGTAAAGAACAGGCCGGCGCACTTTACGCCACGGGTATCCCATTTAGCGCTCCTTCATTCAACTACATGACTGAATATCTTGCCTGTATGCAGGAATTTGCAGATAACTCTGCAGGTATTCGCCGACTCGGCGTTGCCTCACTTGATCTAGCTTATTTAGCCGCTGGCAAGATGGATGTTTTTTGGGAGATGTATCTCAAGCCTTGGGATATAGCCGCAGGCGTGCTCGTGGTGCGCGAGGCTGGTGGTATGGTTAGTGATTTTAATGGCGGCGAATCATTCCTTGAAAGCGGCCATATTCTCGCCTCCACCCCCAAATTATTTAAACCAAGTCTTCAGGTGGTCTCTAAGCATCTTGGTAAATTGAAGTAGCTTTTAATAGCACTTACATGGCATTAATTAGAGACTCAAGAGAAGCTTTAGTCTGAGGCCCCAGTAAGCGATGCACCAAAACTCCATGGCTATTTATTATTAGAGTTTCCGGTAACACGGTAACTGGCTCCAGCGACCATATACTTCGTGGGTCTGCGAGTAAATTATCAAACTCAATACCCAACTTTTTCATTTCTTGGGCAAGTTGCTCACCCTGAACTGCATCGTAATTGACACCGACAACATCTAATCGATCACTTAATTGATGATCGAGCTCATTGAGCTCTGGGATTTCTTTACGACAGGGTGAACACCAAGTTGCCCAATAATTAATCACTATAATTTTGCCTGGGGATTCTAGATTAAGGCTGGAGTTGTTGGTTAGCCTAAACAAATCATTGGTAGATTGCTCGTTACTGCAGCTGATTAACATAAAGCTGACAAGAAAAATTATCCGTATCATAATGATATATTAATCCTTGGTTAGGTCGGTATTTTTTATGCCATTCGTGGCAATTACTTAACTATAATGATTACAATCGGTTATGGATTACTTTTACAACAAATGAATTTTATACGGACTGCCTTTAAATGATAACAATTTACCATAACCCGCGATGCTCAAAGTCACGTCAAACACTTGAACTTTTAAAGTCCAAAGGTATAGAGCCAGAAGTTAATCTGTATCTCGATAACCCTCCAAGTGCCGAGAAACTGACAGAACTTTTGCAAAAGCTCGGCTTAGAAGCCAATCAGCTTGTTCGCACATCTGAAGCCTACTACAAAGATAACCTAAATGGCGTAGAAATAACCGATAAGCAGTTAATTGAAGTCATGATAAGAAACCCAAAGCTTATCGAGCGACCCATCGTTGTGACGGGCGATCGAGCTGCACTTGGCCGACCCCCAGAAGCCGTTTTGGAGATTATCTAATGACTCAACAAGATCACTACGTACTGGTTCTATATTACAGCCGAAATGGGCATGTAAAGTTGCTAGCCGAACAGATTGCACAGGGAGTTGAAATGGCCGGCGTCGAAGCGCGACTCAGAACAGTGCCCAGTGTTTCCACTGTGTGCGAATCAACAGAACAAACCATTCCTGAAAGTGGTGATATTTACTGTACTGAGGACGATCTTGCCAATTGTAGTGGACTGTTAATTGGCAGTCCTACACGTTTTGGCAATATGGCCGCTCCCTTAAAGTATTTCCTGGATGGCACCGGCGGTCTTTGGGCCAGTGGCGCCCTGATTGGAAAACCGGCTGGCGTATTTACCTCAACCTCTTCAATGCATGGTGGGCAAGAGGCAACACTGTTATCCATGATGACCCCACTGCTGCATCATGGCATGCTGATCGCCGGAATACCCTACTCCGAAAGTGCACTGACTAGCACCCAGAGAGGCGGTACTCCCTATGGATCGAGCCATGTAGAGAGCGACTCCCTGACCAATGATGAACAAAACATATGCCGAGCTCAGGGTAAGCGAATTGCTCAGCTGGCAACAACACTTAAAAATTAACCTACTTAAAGGCCGATTACCTTGACTGTTAACCACAAACTTAAACTATTAAATAACCTAGTAAAAATTTGCTTTAGCCTTTTTTTAGTGGTGTTGGCCGCAAATTTATGGCAACAGAGTCAACCGCCAGTGATTTATTTAATCGTTCTGCTACCAATTGTGATGTTTGCCCCCGGCGTCTTTATGAATAATATGCGAAGCCTAATCTGGATGGGCTTTGTACTGCTTCTTTACTTTGCTTCGGCGATATTTGGTGTCACTAAACCCGAGCCCAACATGCTAGATATTGCAGAGCTTACATTAACCATTATTCTGTTTTGCGGCGCTATGCTCTATACCCGCATCAGACAGAAAAATCCCGAATAAATAACTGTGGATAAGAAACTTTAATGGCAACCCAAAAACCTTCAATTTTTCGACGTTTTTTTGGCTTTATAGGCAAAATATTCAAAGCCATTAGAACGACTATCGGCATTATTTTTACCGCAATATTAATTATCGCGGTCATTGGGATGTTTGCCGATCAGTTACCACCCATGCCCGAAAAAGGCGCACTGTATTTAGCCCCTAGCGGCATACTGGTCGACCAGAAAACCTATGTCTACCCCATAGATACACTGTTAACAGACCAATCAATGAACAACCCTGAAACTTTGGTCAGAGATGTTATCGACGCTTTAGATGCAGCAGCTACAGACGATAGAATTACTCACCTCGTAATTGCTACAGACTACCTTGAAGCGGGTGGTATCGCTAAGCTAGACGAGATTAGCGATGCATTGATTCGCTTCAAAAAAACCGAAAAACCGATTATTGCGGTAGCTGACAACTTTAATCAGTCACAATATTTTTTAGCGGCTCATGCAGATGAAATTTTACTCAATCCTATGGGTGCGGTTCTTATCACTGGCTTTGGCGCCTTTGGCAACTATTATCGCGAAGCCCTAGATAAGTTAAAAATCAAGGTCAATGTTTTTCGTGCCGGTGAGTATAAAAGCGCTGCAGAGCCATTTTTAAGAAATAATATGTCTCCTCAAGCTAGGGAAGAAACTGCCGATATGGTTAATCGCCTATGGCAATTCTATACCTCTAAAATTGAGCAACTCCGTGGGCTTGATAGCGGAACGATCGATAACTTTGCCAATAACCTCGACAGCAAGTTGCAGGCCGCTAATGGCGATATTGCGGCTTTAGCACAGCAGCAAGGTCTGGTTGATTATCTTGCCACCAGAGGCCAAATGCGCAACTATCTAAATCAGAAGATCCCCAATAATATGGATGACGAATATAGCGCAATTGATATGCTAGCCTATTTAGCACATATTCAGCGCGAACAAAGTGCAGCTACAGCCCCAGCAGATAAAATTGCGGTTGTGGTCGCCAAGGGTAATATTTTGGATGGTCAGCAACCGGAAGGCACTGTTGGGTCAGATACCTTGGCACAAATATTATCTGAGCTCCACTACGACCCATCTATCAAAGCACTGGTATTGCGCGTTGATAGCCCCGGTGGTAGCGCCTTTGCCTCGGACGTTATTCGCGATGCGCTTTACCACAGCCAGCTCAATCTTCCCGTGGTTGTGTCTATGGGAAGCTATGCCGCATCAGGCGGTTACTGGATCGCTGCCGAGGCAGATAAAATCTTAGCCCTACCAACAACCATTACCGGCTCAATTGGGGTCTATAGCATGATCCCCACCGTCGATGAATCACTCGCCGCCTTGGGTATCTATTCTGACGGCGTAGGCACTACGGATATCGCTGGAATAATGCAGTTGGATCGACCCATGACGGCTCAAGCTAAATCGATTCTTCATTCTAGCGTTAATAATATCTATTTTAGATTTGTTACATTGGTTGCCAATGGTCGCAGTACACCTATTGCTGATGTTGAACGAATAGCTAAGGGTCGTATTTGGACAGGGCAGCAAGCCTTAGAGTTGGGTTTAGTGGATGAATTGGGCGGTTTAAACGATGCCGTTAACTCAGCCGCTGAACTAGCGGGAATCAATCTTTATGAGGTTGTTTATCCCTCACGATTACTCACGCCCTACGAGCAATTTATTCAAGAAATTGGACATAATTTTTCAGCCGCACTAAAACCACTCGTATTTAATGCTTGGCTTCCTGAAATGGTGAGCAAAAAAGCCCAAACTCTTATTAGCCCATTAAAATATCTGAGCGAATTTAACGACCCAAGAAATATTTACCTGCACTGTGAAAATTGCCCGATGTAGCTGTTGAGATTAAATTTCTAATACAGATTTAACAAAGGGTGTAGTCAAACGTCGCTGTTCTCGCAGTGAGGCACTATCTAAGGTCTCGAGTGCATTAATCAGTGTTTTTGAATCGCGCGATAATCTCGCCAGAAGAAACTTTGCCACCTCATCAGACAGATACATGCCACGAAGATTACAACGAAACTGGAGCATTCTTCTCAAATCATCATCGTTAAAATCATTGACCACATGAACCAATCCAGATTGAAGTCTTGAGAGTAAGTCTGGCAACTGAATACTAATATCTTCTAATAATTGGTGACTAGAGAAAATAAGCCTAGTGCCACTTTGGCGACAGTCATTGAAGAAATTAAACAGTGGAACCTGCCAATCTTCTCTGTTGGCAACCGCATGTAAATCATCGAGACATACCATTGCCGCCGTGTCCAAGCCCTCAAATATGTGTTGTGCAGGATATTCTTGCAACTCTTTCAACGGCAGATAAATCGTATCCCCTCCCGTATCGAAAGGACCGCGCTGACAACTTGCCTGAAGCAGATGTGACAAGCCAGAACCGCTGTTACCAACTAGGCAGGCAATTTTTTGTGGGCTTTCTTGAAGTATGAATTTTGCTAGCTGCTGAGATGACCCCTTGGGCGCATAATAATTTTTAAATGTGGCTTGATCATCTAGCTTTATTTCAAGATTCATTTGATTAGTTAGACTCATTGACCCACCCAACGATAGGTTAAGCGCCCAATGGCGCGGTTATCTGAGGATAGGTAGGGTTTAACCAATCCTGTTCGGATTAGCTCAGCATGAAGCAATTCCACGCTACCATTGATATCAATTGCCGCCACAAGTTCATCCTTGTTAACCGAATAGAGTTGAAGAGCCTCTACCAATTCCAACTGCTCTAATCGGCGAAGAGCCTGCTGGTAATTTTGGTAGGACTGAATACCATCAATTTGTACTAATAATTTGTCAGTTTCAAGCTGGGGAATATAGGTATGTGACTGCAACAAAGCATCTAATACTCGATCGACCGATGCTCCCACTAATTCAATCATAGCGTCACCATAAAAGTCATTCATTTGACGCTTGCCATCCTCTTGATAAGCCCATGCTCCTCTGATTTGGCCATCTGATGCCTTAAATATTCTTAGGGCAAACCAACCGTCGGCATCATATCGTTTAGAGGCGGCATTTAATGCGTCTACTTTCATAGCCCAAGCATCTTTTATTGACACAGAGAGCTGATCCTCAAGATCATAACTCGGTAAAAAATAGCTAATTTCGCGTTCCTGCATAGAGCGCTCAAAAGCCTCTATAAAGTCAAATAAGTGGTCATCAGCCTGCATTTGTAGAGCCGATGACTCGTCCAATACTCGACGACCCTGCTCAATATCATCCACCATTAGCCACACCAAAAATTTGGGCCTAATAGCGGGAATAATTGGTAACTGGGCTTGCTTTAAAAGCTTATCAACAGAGGGTCGATCAAACTTCACATCCAATCCTGTAGCAATAGTTTCGTCAGCGTCTGTTTGTGATAATTGATTAAAACCTACAGAATCTAAAAATGCTTTTGGGTCAATAAGGAAGGGTTTTAACTGGGGCGACTGTAAAATTTGGCTATTTCCAGTTAATTTTATCAACATCTTAGAAAAAGCAATTTCGATTCCAACTTCTCTCGATTCTGTAGTTTGGTCGTCAACAGGAACTAAAACGCGATATATATCAGTAGCTTGGGCCGTATTTACACCCATACTTAATGCTATGACAATGCCTATTAACCAATACTTCAACACAGTATCTCCAAATTATTTTGCAACATTGTACCAGTGCTTGATGAAAATTTGCCCAACTCCGCCTAAAATACCCCCTTCTGTTCATTGTTGTAGGATTCTTTCATGACCAAAGCAACTCAATCTTTGAGTTATAAAGACGCGGGCGTTGATATTGACGCTGGAAATGCACTTATCGAAAAGATCAAAGGAGCGGCAAAAAGAACTCGCCGACCTGAGGTTATGGCCGGCCTGGGTGGCTTTGGTGCACTTTTTGAATTGCCCACTGGATATACACAGCCGGTTTTAGTTTCAGGGACTGATGGCGTTGGCACTAAATTGCGCCTTGCCTTGGATTCTGGAAAACACAGTACCGTAGGTATTGATTTAGTCGCCATGTGCGTCAATGACCTAATCGTGTGTGGCGCAGAACCACTGTTCTTCCTTGATTATTATGCAACCGGCAAATTAGATGTTGATATTGCAGCATCGGTGGTAAGCGGTATTGCTGATGGCTGTGAGCTTTCTGGATGCTCACTGATTGGTGGTGAAACAGCAGAAATGCCCGGCATGTACGAAGGCGAAGATTATGATCTTGCGGGGTTCTGTGTGGGTATAGCAGAAAAATCTGAGCTTATTGATGGTTCAAAAGTGGCTGTTGGCGATACGCTGATTGGCTTGGCCTCAAGCGGACCCCATTCCAACGGTTACTCACTGATACGCAAAGTACTAGAGATCACAAAAACAGATACTTCCAGCCTTGAACTCGAGGGCGAGAAACTTATCGACCTTCTTATGGCGCCAACAAAAATCTATGTTAAATCGTTACTAAAGCTTATTTCTAAACTACCCGTTCATGCTATTGCTCATATTACCGGCGGCGGTTTACTAGAGAATATTCCTCGCGTACTGCCCGATAATGCCACAGCGGTCATCAACACTCAGGCATGGAAGCGTCCGATCGTATTCGACTGGCTACAACAAAACGGCAATATTGAAACTCAAGAAATGTACAGAACGCTAAACTGCGGTGTTGGCATGGTCATTTGTGTTCCCGCCGAAGCCAAAGCTGAAGCGCTTAAACTTCTAACTGAAAATGGTGAACAAGCCTTTGCACTGGGCACTATCGAAGAAACCAAGGATGGGCAACCACAGGTTCAAATGAATGACTGATAGCACTCAATCGTCAGCGAGCAAACGATTACTTATTTTAGTTTCCGGGGGAGGTTCGAACCTTCAATCGCTAATAGATGGCTGTGAAAATGGTGATATAAATGCCACCGTATCCGCCGTTATCAGCAACAACCCCGATGCTGGCGGCTTGGAAAGGGCTGCGAGAGCCAGCATTCCAAATGTGGCAATCGATCATAGAGCCTTTGATACTCGAGAATCGTTTGATATAGCGCTAAGTGAATTAATTGATAGCTTTAGCCCAGACCTTGTCATTTTAGCTGGCTTTATGCGCATCCTTACTCCCGAGTTTGTCGATCATTTTTTAGGGCGGATGATGAATATACACCCTTCCCTATTGCCAGCCTACCCGGGGCTTCATACTCACAGGCGTGCGATTGAAGCGGGCGACAAAAAAGCCGGTGCAACTGTTCATTTTGTCACCCCTGAATTAGATGGTGGGCCATCCATTGTTCAGGCTCAGGTTGCAATAGAAAGTACAGATGATGAACGTTCCCTAGCCTCAAAGGTATTAGCGTTTGAACATAAGATTTATCCTGAGGCCGTTAAGTGGTTCTGTGACGATAGATTAATAATGGATAATAATGGCGTAAAGCTAGACAACCAGCCAATTTCCGAGCATGGAATAATTTATAATTCCATCGAACCATCCAGCTAGGTTGTAGTCTAAGCTATTATGAAACTGTTAAACCTCGTTAAGTTCATACTGCGCCGCACACATTTATCTAGAATAGCTTTAATTGCTAGCTTGGTGTTTGGTTTTGCGTATGGCATGCCAGCATATTCTGAACAACAGGGTAACCGCTATTTAGCACTTAAACCCTACAGCCTTAGCTATATCGCAGACCTTAGTGGAATGAAGATTGAGGTAACCCATCAATTGAACTTTGAAAATGGTCGATATAGCCTTACAGTAGAGGCTAAAAATTTTCTCGGCACGATCAATGAATTTGCTAGCTTTGAAGTACCACAGCATGGGGATATTATGCCGATAGAATATTCCAAACGACAAAAGACGCTAATGGGTAGTCGTTCAGAATCCCAGCAATTTGACTGGAACGACATGACTCTCTCATACACATTAAAAGATCAGTCTGGCAAAATAGATTTATCGCCCGGCCAACTTGATAGAATTTCGCTCAACCAGCAACTGCGTATGGATGTTTCTTCAGGAAAGGAAAAATTCGCCTACACTGTTATTAGAAAAGGGCAATTAAAACAGTATCAATTCAGAGTGCTGGGACGTGAAACTGTTAACACTAGTAATGGTTCGTTTAATAGCCTGATTGTTGAAAGACTGGGAAATAACGCCAGTAAAAAAGCCAAGATTTGGCTTGCAACCGATTGGGATTTTATCATTCTCAAGATGGAAACATTTGAAAAAGACGCAAAGAAAACCTTGGTTTTAGATCAGGGTCAATTAAATGGTAATTTGATATTACCTCTTAAAAATACGACAGAGATTTAAGCATGGCATTAGAGAAATCAGGCTCAAGTAAATTTGTTATTGCAACCGGCAGCCTAGTCGCTGTAGCACTTATTTTTGGGGTGCTCTTCAAAACAGGTAATCTGTCTACGCAGGATGACTATGAGCTAATGGGGGTTATACCTGAACAAATCATTATAGAAAATGCCGCCGCTGCAGCCGAAACCCCCTCTGCTGAAATTCCACAAAATTCTAACCCATCGCCCAAAGCTATTAACGATGACATTTTGGAACAAAATACACCTCAGGTGGAGCAGCCAGCTACCTTAAAAATAGCCACGCCATCGTTGCCTACACTGGATAGTAGCGATTCTCTTGTACGCGAGATTGTGCTAGAGAATCAACCTTCCGAAGGGCTATCTAATTGGTTAAAACTCGATGATTTAATTCGCCGTTCAGCGAGCTTTATGGATGGGCTAGCCCGAGGCTCTGTATCAGAAAAAGTATTTCCACTCGGCTCACCCGAGGGAAGCTTTACCACCCATAGGCAGGATGATGAGATCTGGCTTAATGCAGGTAATTATGAGCGCTATGACGATGCAATTAGTATTTTACTGAAAGTAGATATGCAAAACATGGCGCAATTTTTCCACAGAGTGCGCCCCCTTTTAGAATCCGCTTTTGCTGAGCTTGGCTATAGACCAAGACAGATGGACGGAATTATTTTGCAAACAATCGATAATATTTTGACAACACCGGTTATTATTGAACCGTTAAAGCTTACAAGGGAATCAGTCGCTTACAAATTTGCTGACCCTGAACTAGAAAGCCTAATGCCGCTGCAAAAGCAGTTGTTGCGCGCTGGTCCAGAAAATACCCGACGCATTCAACAACAGGCTAAAGCTTTAAGAGAGGCCTTGCTAAACCCCTGATTAGGTTTTAGGTAGCGTAACACCTGTTTGACCCTGATACTTGCCGCCGCGATCAGCATAGGATGTCTCACACACCTGATCTGACTCGAAAAATAACATTTGAGCCACACCTTCATTGGCATAGATTTTTGCTGGCAAGTTTGTGGTATTAGAAAATTCCAGTGTTACATGACCTTCCCACTCTGGCTCAAGAGGTGTTACGTTTACGATAATCCCACAGCGCGCATAGGTTGATTTACCTAAACATACTGTCAGTACCTGACGCGGAATTCTAAAATATTCAACCGTGCGTGCCAGAGCAAATGAATTGGGTGGAATAATACAGTAGTCGCCTTTGATATCGACAAAAGCATCATTATCGAAGTTTTTTGGATCTACTGTTTTTGAATGAATATTGGTAAAAATCTTAAACTCATCAGCACATCGAACATCGTAACCATAGCTGGAGACACCATAAGAAATAACTCGCTCATCGTCATGATAACGAACTTGTCCCGCCTCGTAGGGCTCGATCATTTTATGTTGTTCGGACATTTGGCGAATCCAATGGTCTGACTTAATACTCATCTGTGTTGACTCCAACTACGTTAGAAAGGTTATAGTAAAAATTGAGCCCCGTATCATACCGACTTATGGGCCATCAGCAAACCGCTCTATTCAAAAACAATCTGTGGCGATGAATCAGTGTCTAATTGCTCTAATTGGGCCATCAAATGCTCTGCTATTTTCATATAATGTGAGGTTATTTCTGGTTTGGTTTGTGAGATTGAAATTGGCTTACCCGCGTCACCCTGTTCACGAATAGTCCGATCAAGCGGCAAACTGCCAAGTAATTTAGTTTGGTATTGATCTGCAACCTTTTCACCGCCCCCATCACCAAAAATCGACTCTTCGGCACCACAGTTGGAACAAATATGGGTTGCCATATTTTCAACGATGCCCAAAACTGGTATTTTTACTTTTACAAACATCTCAATACCTTTTTTGGCATCCAATAGCGCAATATTTTGCGGCGTAGTCACAATGACCGCACCAGAAATTTGTGCTTTTTGTGCCAATGTTAGTTGAATATCACCCGTTCCCGGCGGCATATCGACCACCAAAATATCCAACTCACCCCAATCCGTTTGCTGCAGTAATTGCTGCAGTGCACCCGCGGCCATAGGTCCTCGCCATACCATTGGTGTTTTTTCAGTGGTTAAATAAGCCATAGAAATAGTGGCCAAACCATGGGCTATAACCGGCTTAAAGAATTTTTCATTAACTACTTCAGGCCGCTGATCCTCTGGCACACCCAGCATCATGGCTATACTTGGCCCATAGATATCTGCATCTAAAAGACCTACCGATTTACCCATTGCTTGAAGGGCTAATGCGGTATTCACCGCAGTAGTTGATTTACCAACGCCCCCCTTACCGGAGGCAACTGCAACAATATATTTAACCTTCTCTAACACAAAGACCTCTTATTAGTACTAACTTTTAACTAAAATGACTGAATTGCACATGAAAAGTTGGTGCAAAATCGCTATAGTGGCGTCTTTTTACAATCATTGTAATAGAGTTTCTCGACCATGACAGAAAAGCGCCAAATTTTGGTCACAAACGCCCTGCCTTATGCCAATGCAGCATTGCATTTGGGGCATATTCTCGAATATACGCAAACCGATGTTTGGGTTCGCTTTCAACGTATGCGCGGCCAACAATGTTACTATGTTTCTGCTGATGATGCCCATGGTACTGCAATTATGCTTAAGGCAGACGAAAAAGGCATTAGTCCTGAGCAACATATTGCCGATATGCGCAGTATTCATGAAGCAGACTTTCGCGATTTTCATATCAGTGTTGATAATTACCACAGCACTCACTCAGATGAGAATAAACACTACGCTGAGTTAATCTATAACCGATTAGTTGAAAATGATCATATTGCTAAGCGTGAGATTACTCAGGCTTTTGATGCGGAAAAACAACTTTTTCTAGCTGATCGCTATATCAAGGGTACCTGTCCTAAGTGTAAGGCCGTGGATCAGTACGGCGATAACTGCGAAGCCTGCGGCGCTACTTACTCGCCCACAGATTTAATCAATCCAGTTTCTGCGCTATCTGGCACTACACCCATCGAGAAACAATCAACCCATTACTTCTTTAAGCTGCCTGAATTTACCGAGTTTTTAAAATCTTGGACCCGCAGTGGCGCGGTGCAAGACGAGGTGGCTAATAAACTGGGGGAGTGGTTAGACAGTGGACTACAGGAATGGGATATCAGCCGCGATGCACCCTACTTTGGCTTTGAAATACCCAATGCACCGAACAAGTTTTTCTATGTATGGCTGGATGCACCTATTGGTTATATGGCCAGCTTTAAAAACCTCTGCGATCAACAAAATTTAGATTTTGATCAATTCTGGGGGGCTGACAGCTCGGCTGAACTGTATCATTTTATCGGTAAGGATATTGTTAATTTCCATGCGCTATTTTGGCCGGCTATGCTAACCAGCGCTAACTTTAGAACTCCAACCAAAGTATGCGTTCATGGTTTTGTTACCGTCAATGGTAAGAAAATGTCTAAATCTAGAGGCACCTTTATCAATGCCCGCTGTTATTTAGACCATCTTAACCCTGAGTATTTACGCTATTACTATGCCTCTAAGCTCACGGCATCGGTTGAAGATATAGATCTTAATTTAGAAGACTTTATCCAGAAGGTAAATAGCGACTTAGTGGGTAAAGTTGTAAATATTGCCAGCCGTTGCGCCAAATTTGTTACCAAGGGTAATGATGGGATTTTATCCTCAACGATTGCGGATAACGCGCTTTGGCAGCAGGTAAGCGAAGCTGGCAATAAGATTGCCGAGCACTATGAAAATCGCGAATACAGCAAGGCAATTAGAAAAATCATGGCTCAGGCTGATGCCGCCAATGAATATATTGCCGCTAAAGAGCCATGGAAACTAAATAAAGACCCAAGCCAGCAACAGCAGGTGCAAGATATCTGCTCTTTAGGAATTAATCTCTTCAGGCTACTTTTAACGTATCTGAAACCAGTTATTCCTGCTATGGCTGCCGACGGTGAAACATTCCTCAATGACCAATTAACTTGGGAAAGCATCAAACAACCCCTAATTGGGCATCAAATTAACAACTTTAAACCACTGCTACAGCGGGTGGAACAGGAAAAGGTTGAGTGTATGGTTGACGCTAGCAAACAAGAAGTGGAACAGACGACTAGAGTGGTGCTTGGAGGACCTCTGGCCGATGAGCCAATTGCCCCTGAGATTAACTTTGATGACTTTATGAAAGTTGATCTTCGGGTCGCACGAATTGTAAAGGCTGAGGATGTTGAGGGTGCTGATAAATTACTCGCCCTAACCCTAGATATTGGCGGTGAAACTCGCAAAGTATTTTCCGGCATTAAATCTTCCTATCAAGCAGCAGATTTAGAAGGACGATTAACCGTAATGGTGGCGAATTTAGCGCCGCGAAAAATGCGCTTTGGCATTTCTGAGGGCATGGTCTTAGCTGCGGGTGATGATGATGGCATCCATCTACTTTCTCCCGACAGTGGTGCTAAACCCGGCCAGAGAATTACCTGATTTTGTAACAATATTAGATGCAATTAGAGACCTGTTAGTCTCTGTAGTAAATTTGTTATTCCTAAATGGACTAAAAACTATTTTTTTATATATTGAATAGAGGTAGTTGATTCCATGATAATACATACCTACTAAGGCAATTTGAGTAATAGATGCAAGAAGTCGCTGTAATCTTGGTTAGCTCAGTGCTGATCAACAACTATGTTCTAGTACAGTTCCTTGGGCTGTGCCCATTTATGGGTGTATCAAAAAAACTTGAATCAGCCATCGGCATGTCCGCTGCAACCACTTTTGTACTGACTTTAACCGCCATGGTTAGCTACGTGGTGGATAGAGCAGTACTAATACCGTTGGAGCTTGAATATCTGCGCACCATTAGCTTTATTATGGTGATTGCCGCCGTAGTGCAGTTCACAAAGATGTTTATCGAAAAAACCAGTCCCTTACTTTACCGTGTACTAGGTGTGTTTTTACCATTAATTACCACTAACTGTGCCGTTCTAGGTGTTGCTTTGCAAAATGCTGCGAAGCCACTAAGTTTTGCCCATGCATCACTCTATGGGTTTGGTGCTGGCGCAGGATTTTCTCTGGTACTTATCCTGTTTTCTGCCATGCGTGAAAGGCTAGCAGCAGCAGATATTCCTCAACCGTTTGAGGGCGCTGCTATCGCTATGATTTCAGCCGGCTTGATGTCATTGGCATTTATGGGATTTGGCGGGCTGGTCTAGATGCTAGATTTTATTATTCAGCAACCTATCATTGCCGCACTTGTGGCACTGGCGGGACTCGGAATTATTTTTGGGGCCCTGCTCGGCTTTGCGGCTGAAAAATTTAAGATTGTAGGCGACCCAGTTATCGAACAAATCGATGAGCTATTACCTCAGACTCAATGTGGTCAATGTGGCTTCCCCGGCTGCAGACCCTATGCCGAATCTATCGCCAATGGTGATGAAATTAATAAGTGTCCACCGGGTGGCCAATCAACTATTAACGCCATTGCCAATCTACTTGATGTGTCGGCACCTGAGTTAGATCAGGAGCATGGTCAGGAAGCTGAAGTAAAGTCTGTTGCGTATATTCGCGAGGCAGAATGTATTGGCTGTACCAAATGTATTCAAGCCTGCCCCGTTGACGCTATTTTGGGTGCGGCAAAATTAATGCATACGGTGATTGTTGATGAGTGCACTGGTTGCGATCTTTGTGTAGAACCCTGTCCGGTAGACTGCATTGATATGCTGCCGGTTGAGACTGGTATCAAAGAATGGCAGTGGCCGGCACCGCCATTACCCAATGGCCTAATAGCGACAGATAAAACACACAGTGATTCAAATCATGAGGATGCGGCATGAGACAGACCTGGGTTACACCGGGCGGCGTTCACCCTCCGGAAAATAAAATCCAATCGCTTACTCAGCCCATTGGCAGTCTACCAATACCTGAGAAATTGGTAGTTCCCCTAGGCCAGCATATTGGTGCGCCGTCAATCGCCTGCGTAAAACAGGGAGACATTGTTCTCAAGGGGCAAAAAATTGCTGATCCCGCGGGCACTGTTTCTGCTGCCATACATGCGCCGACATCAGGCACAATTACTGCTATAGAATCGCGACCTATTGCCCACTCATCTGGTATGGAAGCACTTTGTGTCGAAATCACCAGCGATGGCAACGACCAATGGATCGAAAAATCAGGCATTAGTGATTTTGAACATACTAGTTCTTCTGCGCTGTTATCTATTATCACAGAAGCTGGTATTGCAGGTATGGGTGGTGCCGGATTTCCGACCTCAGTCAAATTAAATCCGGGGTTTCAGCGGCCAATCGATACCCTAATCATTAATGCCACCGAGTGTGAGCCCTACATCACTGCTGATGATTCACTTATCAGAGAACGTGCCGAAGAAATTGTCGAAGGTATTCGTATTCTTAGCCATATTTTAGGTAATCCGCATAATATTTTAATTGGCATTGAGGATAATAAACCTGAAGCTATAGCTGCATTCGAGCCACATACCCAAGATACGGGTATTAACGTGGTGTCCTTCCCGACCAAATACCCATCTGGCGGTGAAAAACAGCTGATTTATATTCTTACTGGTAAAGAATTACCCAGCGGAAAAATTCCTGCCGATATAGGTATGGTGTGTGTCAATATTGGAACCACTTATGCCATAAAGCGAGCTGTGGTTGATGGTGAGCCTCTAATCTCTCGGGTAACCACAATGACAGGTGAAGCCTGTGAGATTAACCGCAACTATGATGTGTTAATTGGTACACCAGTGGCACATCTTCTGGAGCATAATAACTTTGATGCGCAACGTTGCAGTCGAGTCATTATGGGTGGCCCTATGATGGGCTTTAGCTTAACCTCTAAGCAAATTCCAATCGTTAAAACTACTAACTGCATACTTGCGCCTAGTGTCGAAGAAATACCGCATAATGAGCCTGCTCAGCCCTGTATCCGCTGTGGTATGTGCGCTGAAGCATGCCCTGCTTCTCTGCTTCCACAACAGCTATTGTGGTACTCGCAAGCCAAAGACCATGATCGTCTGCAATCTCACAATCTATTTGATTGCATTGAATGCGGTGCATGCTCTTACGTCTGCCCAAGTAATATCCCTTTGGTACAACATTACCGTAGCAGTAAAAGTGATATTAAAAAGGCGCAAGAAGAAAAAATTAAATCTGATCAGGCGCGCGAGCGTTTTGAATTCCGCAAACAACGTATTGAGTTAGCTGAAAAGGAACGTGAAGCCAAACGAGCCGCCCGACGCGAAGCTGCTAAACAAGCCAAAGCATCGACTGGCACTGATTCGATGGCTGATATAGTCGCTGCAGCTCAGGCCCGCACTGCCGCCAAGAAAACCAGTCCGGAACAAGAATTAGCAAAACTTGAACGCGCAGTTTCTAGTGCCGAAATGCGCGTGCAAAAGGCGCAGGATAAATTAGATGCTGCAACTGCCGACTCAGAGACCGACGAAAAAATAAATATACTGAGTGCCGCGCTTTCAGGGGCACAGCAAAAACTTGAAAAGGCGAGAACTCGCCTTGCGGAGCACTCTAAATAATGGCGTTTAAACAGGTGACCTCACCCCATGCCCATGGCGCTCAGAATACTGCTAAGGTGATGCAGTTGGTAGTGTGGGCTACCATTCCAGGGCTGATTGCGCTGACTTGGCATTTTGGCTGGGGCTCACTGATCAATGTAATACTAGCTTGCATAACTGCGGTTGCCAGTGAAGCGCTTATTCTAGAAATGCGCAATCGCCCCATAGGTTTTTACCTTGGCGATTACAGCGCCATAGTTACCGCCGTTTTACTAGGGCTAGCATTACCACCACTCTGCCCTTGGTGGGTTGTGGTCGTGGGTACACTATTCTCTGTGGTGCTAGCCAAGCAAATTTTTGGTGGACTTGGCTACAATCCATTTAATCCGGCAATGGTGGGTTATGTGGTACTGCTTATTTCGTTTCCGATTGAAATGACAACCTGGGTTGTCCCTCTTGCCCTGCTTCCAGAGGGTGTCGCTCACCCCGGCTTTGTAGAGTCTCTAAAACTAGTATTCTTCAGTGCCGCTCCTATGGATGGTGTCACCGGCGCTACTCCGCTAGATAGCTTTAAACATGCTGCAGGACTGACAGTAGATCAAATATATCAAACAGACTCTCTATTTAGTCAGGCACTATTTGCCGGCGTAGGCTGGGAGTGGGTCAACCTTGGCTTTCTTGCCGGTGGCATTGTGCTTCTTGCCAGTCGTGTATTTACATGGCATGGCCCTGTAGCCATGTTGGCGGCAATGGCTTTGATGTCATTAATCTTTTGGGATTCTGGAAGTTCACAAAGCCCTGGCTCACCGTTAATGCATCTATTTAGCGGCGCCTCTATGATGGGCGCGTTTTTTATACTTACCGACCCAGTTTCATCTGCCGTCAGTAACCGCGGCCGCCTAATTTATGGCGCTTTGATCGGCGTCTTAACCTATATAATCCGCGCCTGGGGAAACTACCCAGACGCTGTAGCTTTCGCTGTATTACTGGCTAACTTTACAGCACCCTTTATCGATAACTACACGTTGCCACGCACCTACGGTCATACTGATCGGCGCAAAGCGACAGAGAGGTTAGACGACTAATGATTTTTCAATCTATGGGCAAAAATAGTCTACTATTGGCGGTATTTGCCCTAATTACGGCGCTTATTCTGGCATCTACTGATCGCCTCACAGAAGACCGTATTGCTGAATCAGAACGCTTGGCGGCACAAAAAGCTCTGTTCGAAATTATTCCGGTAGAGCGACACAATAATGACTTGCTGTTAGATGTTCAGCCCATCCCCAAACAATACTGGGCATCCCTGGGTCTTGAATCTGGCGGCGATATTCATATAGCGCGCCTCGATGGCCAACCTGTTGCGGCAATTATCCCATCCATAACGCCAGAGGGCTACAGTGGCGATATCGCTATGATTGTGGGTGTTAATTTTGATGGCAGTGTCGCCGGTGTTCGTGTGGTCGAACATAAGGAAACACCTGGATTAGGTGATAAGGTAGATTTACGAAAAAGCGATTGGATTCTCAGCTTTAATGGTAGATCATTAACCAATCCACCAGCCGATGCTTGGAATGTTAAAAAAGAAAAAGGTGCGTTTGATCAATTTACGGGTGCGACAATTACACCGAGAGCAGTTATTCATCAAATAGCTAAAACTTTGCAGTACTTTAGCCAAGATAAAGAACGTTTACTCAATGAACTTAATCGCTCGTATAATGAATTAAGTTTTACTAATCAATCTATCAGCGAGCAGCCAGCACAATGAGCAATACTAGTATCGCAGAGGTCACCAAAAACGGGTTGTGGACTAATAATCCCGCACTGGTTCAACTGCTTGGTCTGTGTCCTCTTCTCGCCGTTACCGGCACTGTGGTCAATGCCCTTGGTCTTGGCCTAGCGACTATGATGGTGCTTATTGGCTCAAATATTATTGTTTCGCTGATACGTCACCATGTTAGCGATGCTGTAAGGTTGCCCGTTTTTGTGATTATTATTGCTACTTTTGTGACCTGCGCTGAATTGGTTATGAAAGCATTTACCTATGAGCTTTATCAGATTCTGGGGATATTTATCCCCTTGATCGTTACAAACTGTGCCATTCTAGGCCGAGCAGAAGCATTTGCTAGCAAACAGTCTGTGGGTATGGCCGGGTTAGACGGCTTTATGATGGGGTTAGGTTTTCTTATGGTTCTGGTATGCCTCGGTGCAGTTAGAGAGTTACTGGGCCAAGGCACACTGTTAGCCGACATGCAATTACTCTTTGGCGCCAGCGCCGCTAGCTGGACCCTACATCCATTTGGTGAAGGTTATAGCTTCTTAATAGCCATACTGCCGCCCGGAGCATTTTTGGTGATGGGGTTTTTAATGGCAATTAAGAATGCTATTGACTGGCAGATCAAACTTAGAGCTGAAGCCGATAAACCGGCACCTGTAAAAGGGGCTAAAAGAATTAGAACCACGGGACATATCTCTTAAGGTTTCTTGAGGATTACAGATAAGGGGTTAGAAGTTTGCTTCTAACCCCTTTTTTTAGACTAAAGTTTGCGTCCGGTTTGCGCTGCAATTCTTAGACGAAGCGCGTTTAGCTTGATAAAGCCCTCGGCATCCGCCTGATCATAGGCGCCGCCATCGTCATCAAATGTCGCTATATTGGCATCGAATAAGCTGTCATCAGACTTACGACCAACAACAGTCACACTACCCTTATAAAGTTTGACTCTTACCTCACCATTCACAACCTGCTGGCTTTGATCGATAGCAGTTTGCAACATAAGACGTTCGGGGGCCCACCAATAGCCGTTGTAAATTAGTTTGGCATACTTGGGCATCAACTCATCTTTAAGATGCGCCACTTCGCGATCCAAAGTAATAGATTCAATCGCGCGATGAGCTTTCATCATCACAGTTCCAGCAGGTGTTTCATAACAGCCGCGAGATTTCATACCGACATAGCGATTTTCGACGATATCTAATCGACCGACACCATTGTCCCCAGCCACCTTATTTAAATATTCAATCACTGTAGCCGGTGACATCGACTTACCATCAATCGCCACAATATCACCCTGTTTATAGGTAATGGTTAAATAGGTAGGTTTATCAGGTGCATCTTCTGGCGCCACAGTCCAGCGCCACATATCATCTTCAGCTTCTGACCATGGGTCTTCTAGGTTGCCGCCTTCATAAGAAATATGCAGTAAGTTAGCATCCATAGAGAAAGGTGATTTTTTGCCACGTTTCATTTCGACTGGAATACTGTGCTGTTCGCAATAGGCCATCAATTTGTCACGGGAATTTAGATCCCACTCACGCCATGGTGCGATCACCTGAATACCCGGCTTAAGGGCATAGGCGCCAAGTTCAAAACGCACCTGATCATTGCCCTTACCGGTTGCGCCATGAGAGATAGCATCGGCATTAGTTTCATTGGCAATTTCAATTAATCGCTTAGCAATCAATGGACGGGCAATTGATGTGCCTAGAAGATATTCACCCTCATAGATGGTATTGGCGCGAAACATTGGGAACACAAAATCTCTTGCATACTCTTCGCGCAGATCATCAATATAGATCTCTTTAACACCAAGAGCCTGAGCCTTAGCACGAGCGGGCTCTACTTCTTCACCCTGACCAATATCAGCCGTGAAAGTAACTACTTCACACTGATATTCTTCCTGTAACCATTTTACGATAACCGAGGTATCTAAACCGCCTGAATAGGCGAGTACAACTTTATTCACCGATGACACTTTACTAAACCCTATTGATTAAGAATTAGTCGAATTTTACCCTAAATTGCATCTTCTGTGTGGTTTATAGTTGCGATTGCCTAATTTGTTGTTATTGATTGCTTCCGAAGGATTGTTTAGCCTGTTATGAAGATGTGGTTTAGGGTAGCATTAGCTGACTATTTATGGATCCAAAAAATTATGGCTAAATTCACCATTATTCAACCCGATGACTGGCACCTTCATCTTCGCGATGATTCGGCACTGGCGACCACAGTCCCATCGGCAACAAGAGGCTTTGGTCGCGGCATAGTGATGCCAAATTTAAAACCGCCAGTAACTACTGTTGCACGAGCACAAGCCTATCGCGATCGTATTATGGCCCATCGCCCAGAGGGGTCAAATTGGGAGCCTTTAATGGTTCTTTATTTAACCGACAACACCTCACCTGACGAAATTCGTGCTGCTGCGGAAAGTGGCATTGTGCATGGCTGTAAATACTACCCCGCCGGCGCTACCACAAATTCTGATTCGGGAGTTACTAATATTGACAATATCGACGCCGTTTTAGAGGCCATGCAAGAGGTTGGCATGGTATTGCAAATACATGGTGAGGTCACCGATGCCGATATTGATATTTTTGATCGCGAAGCGGTATTTATCGAACGACATCTGATTAATCTTGTGAAAAAATTTCCGAGATTAAAAGTGATACTTGAGCATATCACCACTAAAGAAGCAGCTGAATTTGTAGCTTCCGCCGGTGAAAATGTTGCGGCCACCATCACTCCGCAGCATTTACTTTATAACCGCAATCATATGCTAGCTGGCGGTATTCGCCCGCATCTATACTGCCTGCCAATTTTAAAACGCGACATTCATCAACATGCGCTAGTAGAGGCCGCGGTCAGTGGTAATAAAAAATTCTTTTTGGGGACTGATTCCGCACCCCATACTAGAGACAGCAAAGAAAGCTGTTGTGGCTGCGCGGGATGCTTTAGTCACCCTGCGGCGGTTGAGCTCTATGCAGAAGTCTTTGAAGAAGCGGGTGCTATGGATAAGCTAGAGGCCTTTGCCAGCATTAATGGCGCTGATTTTTATGGCCTACCCTATAATCAGACAACCATAACCTTAGAGCGCGAATCATGGGTAATACCTCAGTCTGTACAATTTGATGATTCTGACATTGTTCCTCTTGCAGCGGGTAATCAGCTTAACTGGAGACTTAAATCCTAATGGATATGCCAGAGGAACTGTTACAGCCTTCGTTAATAACTCAGCGATTTCGCGGCTTTTTGCCCGTGGTCATCGATGTTGAAACCGGAGGTTTTAACTCAGGAACTGATGCCTTGCTAGAGATTGCTGCTGTAATCCTAGAAATGGATAGTCAGGGTTATCTGCAAATAAAAGAAAGTTTTAGTAAAAATATTGAGCCTTTTCCCGGCGCTGTCGTAGAGCAATCTGCCCTTGAGTTTACTGGGATTGATATCTATGACCCGGAGCGCAATGCCGAAGATGAAGGCGAAGCTCTGCGAGAAATTTTTCAACCGATTCGCCGTGAAATTACCGAGACTGGTTGTACCAGAGCAGTAATGGTAGCGCACAACGCGCATTTCGATTTAGGCTTTGTTAACGCCGCGGTTGAAAGAGCGCAAATTAAACGCAACCCTTTTCATCCGTTTTCATGCTTTGATACCTCGAGTCTTTCTGGATTAGCTTTTGGGCAAACCGTGTTAGCCAAAGCTTGTCAGGCGGCCAAAATTGATTTCAATAATCAGGATGCTCACCACGCTCTTTATGACACCACCAAAACAGCAGAGTTATTTTGCTCCATTGTTAATCGCTGGAAAGATTTGGGCGGCTGGCCCAGCGACTAGAGCTACTAGCTACTTACCTTGGAGATCTAAGGCAGCCTGATACATTGCCTTTTTATCAACACCGCATATTTTTGCTGTTAGCGATGCCGCTTTTGAAGCGGGCAATTCCTTCAACAGCAACCTAAGAACCTTGTCCGAATCGACACTAGTATTGGCGGTTTTTTCATCTTCACCCGCAATGACCAACACTATCTCACCACGCTGTTGATTTGTATCCATAGAAATTTGTTGCTGTAACTCATCCAGACTACCCTGTAAAAAAGTCTCGAATGTTTTACTGATTTCTCGCGCCAAAAAAGCTTGCCGTTGTTGGCCGAATATCTCTGCCATATCAACAACAGTTTCTAAAATACGATGGGGTGCTTCATAAAACACCAAGGTTTCAATGGCTGTTTTTAAATCATTGAGAGCTGTTTTTCGCGGTCCGGTTTTAGCCGGCAAAAAACCACCAAAATAAAAGCTATCGGTTGGCAATCCAGACACACTCAAAGCGGCAATTGCGGCACAGGCTCCGGGAACCGGCACTACAGTTATTCCTCGACTGCGCGCCTGAGCCACTAATCGATAACCCGGATCAGAAATCAATGGGGTTCCCGCATCCGAGATAAGCGCAATATCCTCGCCATTTTCCAGCCGCAATAATAACTTTTCTATCATGTGCCTATCACCATGATCATGGTAGGCTATGCAAGGTTTATCGATACTAAAATGATTTAGTAACTTTTTACTGTGGCGAGTATCCTCGCAGGCGATTAAACTGACAGCTTGAAGGGTCTGCACTGCGCGCGGCACCATATCGTTTAGATTGCCGATAGGAGTTGCTACAATAGTTAATACACCGGTTCGATTAGAGTCCATGAAAAAATACACTTTATCTTTATTTGTCGTAGGGAGCATCTTAGCCTTTATTGGGGGCTGTGCGTCAACTACTAGCATGCAAAAAAAGACAGATATTGAAGCGCCGGTATTATTTTCTGACGAGGATCTCAACTTTCAGTTAGACCCCTTGCTGCAAGAAGTTGATCAAATGTCTGATCAACAAAAATTTACTCGCGCCGAAACTTTATCCGCTTCTGGCCAAATCGAGGCAAGCAACAAGATTTTGAGCATGGTTAAAACGCAAAATCTTAGCAATCGACGCTTTATTGATTTCACTTTGTTAGCGGCAGAAAATTATTCCGCATTATTCCAAATGCCACTGGCCGCAAATCAACTTAATCAACCGAGATTTAGCGCATTGGTTGGCAGGCAGAGTAAAGAACTCAAACAACGCATTTTAGAATTACAGGCCAAGGTAGCCGTCGCTAACGGTGACTACTATCAGGGCTTGGAAAATTTGATGAGCTTAAGTCGAATGGCAAAGCGTAAAACTCATACGCGTGATATCCATGATCGTATTTGGTCAATCACCTCTCGTATGCCCTACCAAAAGCTTACCAATACTGAGGTTAAGGGATTTGCACTATCAGGCTGGCTTGAATTGGCAGCAAACAGTCGTCGCTACTTAGCTCACCCCGACGAGCAGAATTACCTTCTCAGTCAGTGGCGACGCAATTGGAAAGGTCACCCAGCGGCAAAAGTACCGCCTTCTTTCTTCGGCAGTGGTAATTTTTGGAGTAGCAGCCCTGATCAGATCGCTTTACTGCTTCCCCTGCAGGACGATTACTACACCTCAAGTCAGTCGTTGATCCAAGGCTTTATGAGTGCCTATTACAAAACCATGAATCTCGACAGTAAAAAATCCCTCGACCTACCAGAAATGAGACTTTATGACACCTCTAAAACATCTATTGTTGATGTTTATAATCAGGCGGTTGATGATGGCATGGAGATGGTTATAGGCCCTCTGCGGCAATCTGAAGTTGAAGATTTAATCGCAATCGGTGACTTACCTGTACCTACCCTTACTTTAAACCGACTCGACAACAATCCGATTACCAAGATTGATAATCTTTTTCAATTTGGTTTATCCACAATCGATGAATTAACTCAGATTGCCGATCGAGCATGGGAAAAAGGCCATAAAAATATTTTAATGATTACTCCGCAAAATAGTTGGGGCAAAAGATCATCCGAATTTTTTAATCAATACTGGACTGATAAGGGGGGAAATCTCAGTGAAAATTTGCATTATCCCCTATCCGTTAATGACTTCACTAAACTATTGAAAAAACCATTACAAATAGATTTAAGTGAAAAGCGCGGTCTAGATATAAAGCGATTTATCAATAGTCGTGTTAACTATACTGCGCGCAGAAGACAGGATATTGATTTAGTGGTTATGCTTGGTTATCCGCTTAAAGCACGACAAATAAAGCCAGCCTTAGATTTTCTCTATGCAGCTGACATACCGGTAATAGCCACCTCACACGTTTATAATGGGGTACAACAGGTAGGCTTGGATCGCGATTTATCCGGCGTTGTCTTTTCATCTATGCCCTGGACCCTTAGCGGACAATTACCGCAGGATTTACAACCGAATAATCAGTTACATACGGCTTACAGGCAACTGTTTGCTCTTGGATATGATAGTTTTTTGATTGCTAGAAATTTTAATACCCTCGATGAATCACAGTCGTTGCCAATTTTTGGTTCAACCGGTCTACTTTCGCTGAATCAGGGAAAAATAAAACGTGAACAAAAGTGGGCTAAGTTTAAGCGAGGGAAAGCAGTAGAAATTTATTAATGCTGACTCACCCATGGAGGGGATCATTGTTTAGCAAGCTATTGGGCAAAGCCATTAACTTTCAGCGTCCAACCACCACTAACGCCAAAGTATTAGGTGAATGGTCTGAAAATTTGGCCTGTAACTGGTTGCTGAAACATAAATTAAAGCTCCTTGAGCGCAACTATCACAGTCAATATGGTGAAATAGACCTGATAATGAAAGACCATCATTATCTGGTTTTTATAGAAGTAAGATATCGAAAAAACTCTGTCTACGGCAGTGCGGAAGACTCAATCACCACAAAAAAATGTCAGCGGTTAAGAGCTACCGCTGAAAATTATTTACTCGCCAACAATTACGGACACAATACAGCCCTAAGATTTGATGTAATTGCCATTAGCCCCTCGAAAGAGTCAGATTTACACTGTACTATCAACTGGATTAAGAATATCCTTGTGTAACTTTTAAGCGGGACCGGAATTATGGATCAATTAGTATTTCAACATCTGCAAAATCATATTGAAAACACGATGTCGATGGGTGAAAATTGCGCCAATAATTTAGCTGCCGCGTCTGATTTATTTACTCAAGCACTTCTATCGGGCCAAACCATTTACAGCTGCGGTTATGGAGAAACCTCCCCTCTGTCTCAACTGTTTGTTCATTACTTGACCCATGGTTTTCAGATTGAAAGGCCAGGCTTTCCCGCCCTAGATCTAGATAACTTGGCTAACAGCAATAAAGATGAAAATGGCTTTGCTAAACTATTACATATTCATGCAAAAGTTGGTGATATATTAGTTGTTTTTAGTAGTGGTGATAGTAGCTCCCTATTAAAAAATACAATTGATGCTGCAGTGGAAAAAGGGCTTCAGTTATTACTGATTTCAGCGACAGATGACTTTATACTATCCCAGGCAATAGGCCCTCAGGATATTGAAATTAGCTGCACAGACTATGGCAAGCAATCGGTTTCAGCAATAAACTTTTTAATTATTCAGTGCCTTTGCACATTAATAGACAACAAGATTTTTGGAGAAAATTAAATGCGACAATTAATAGTGCTGGCTATCAGTATATTCTTTCTTATTGGTTGCACTTCGGTGGTAAACACCTTTACCACCGAACCTTTTGAACCTGACCCCGCTAAAAAGGGCATTATTTCAAATTTAAATGATAAAAAAATGAGCACCTATATCGGTGTTAATTTAAAGAAAGCTAGCCCTGAACTCAATGACGCTCATATTAATGTTACTACGGTTAACTCAGTGGTTCTTCTTGCAGGTGAAGTGCCCAGCAACGAAATGAAGCTTCTGGCAGGCAAGGTTGCAAGAGCGTTTACCGGTGTTCGCAAGGTCCACAACGAGCTTCAGGTTAGAGGTAATACTTCACTGGTATCAAGAACCAATGACAAAATTCTTGCCGCGCAAATTAAATCTAAATTAATATTTGAAGAGCAGGTTAGCGCGTCTCAAATCACGGTGCTTGCCGAGGACGGCGTGATCTTTCTAATGGGCGTTACTAGCAAAGCAAACGGCGATCTAGCGGCCAATATTGCAAGCAGTAATAGCGGTGTGCGAAAGGTGGTTAAGGTTTTTGAATACGTAGACTAATCTTCTTATATAAGCTCAAGGGCCACTGCGGTGGCCTCTCCACCGCCTATACACAAACTAGCAACACCCCTGCTTCCATTGGTATGTCGCAAGGCATGGATCAAAGAAACAATAATTCGCGCACCACTAGCCCCTATTGGGTGGCCCAATGCACAGGCACCGCCATTGATATTGACCTTTTCATGGGCAATACCTAATTCATGCATTGCCGCCATCGGCACTACCGCAAAGGCTTCGTTAATTTCCCACAGATCAATCTCCTCAACCTTCCACCCGACTCGCTGTAAAGTTTTTTCTATAGCGGTTACTGGGGCCGTAGTAAACCACTCTGGCTGATGAGCTGCTTGATCATATTCATGAATTAAAGCGATTGGCTTTAAGCCTTGCTGCTGTGCCTTGGATGGGGACATCATAACCAGTGCCGCTGCTCCATCTGAAATTGAGCTAGCATTTGCCGCTGTGATAGTGCCATCTTTTACAAATGCTGCTGGTAGTGTTGGGATTTTTTCAGGGTTGGCTGAAAGCGGTTGTTGATCATGCTCTATTGAAACCGTTTGTTTTTTATTGACTAGGCTTACAGGCGTAATTTCTTGCTTAAACAAACCCTGATCAATTGCCTGTTTAGCCCGAGTTAAAGATGCAAGAGCAAAAGCATCTTGATCGGTACGACTAAACTGATACTTTGTCGCACATTGTTCAGCAAATTGACCCATTGATTGGCCTTTAAAAGCATCCTGTAAGCCATCAATTTGCATATGATCTAAAAGTGGTCGCTCACCATAGCGATAACCCATTCGCGCCTGAGACAGTAAGTGCGGCGCCTGACTCATATTTTCCATACCACCGGCAATCATTGCCTCAGATTGCCCAGACCGCAACGCGTTACAGGCTGTCATCACTGCATTCATTCCCGAACCACAGACTTTGTTGACCGTCGTACAGCAGGTGCTGGGGTTTAAGCCGGCAGCTAAAGCCGCTTGCCGAGCGGGCGCCTGACCAAGGCCCGCACTGAGGACACAGCCCATAATAACTTCATCAATTTGATTGGGAGTTAATCCCGAAGATTCTAATGCAGCCCTAATTGCTAGTGCACCTAACTGCGGACTTGAAACAGTGGAAAGATCACCCAACATAGCCCCTATCGGGGTGCGCTGTGCGGATAAAATTGCAATAGGCTCAGGCATAGATTACTCCATCACAGCCTTCGCTTGGGTATTTTATTTGACGACGCGCAGCGAGGGCTTTTCTTTAGACTTTGAAGATTTTTTCTTTGTTTTAGACGATGGTACCACAGTTGGACCTTTGATCGGTGGCGGATCATTTTCGGGATCCTCTTCCAACTCAAACACCATACCCTGGCCATTTTCATGGGCATAAATGCCCATAACAGCCGTAACCGGCACCATAATATCTATAGGAATACCGCCAAAACGCGTGGTGAAAGCAACAAATTGATGATTTAGCTCAAAATTACTGACGGCACGAGGAGCAATGTTCAATACAATTTGACCATCGGTGACAAATTCTTGAGGAACCTCTACACCGGAATGATGGGCATCCACAGCAATGTAGGGGGTACAGTCACAATCCACTATCCACTCATAAAAGGCACTGAGTAGATAGGGACGATTTGACTTCATAGTCATATGAATAGCTTAGGCGCGGATTTCGCGCTCAAGATCTGTAAGACTTTCTTGGAACGAGGGTCTTTCAAACAAACGATTAATATAATCCAATAATGGTTTGGTTTGACGGGTGCTTGGAATTTCAATACCCAATTGCGGAAGTCTCCACAACATTGGCGCTAAGCAACAGTCAACCAAAGTGAATTCTTCGTTCATAAAGTAAGGCATTTCAACAAAGATATCAGAAATAGATATTAGTGAATCTTTGAATTCCTTTCTAATCGCTTCAGTTTTCTTAGCTTCAGGATTAGCAATAATACTATCGACTAGTGTACACCAATCTTTTTCAATACGATGGACCCACAATCGACTCTGAGCTCTAGCCACTGGATAAACGGGAAGCAATGGCGGATGAGGAAAACGTTCATCGAGGTACTCCATAACAACCTTTGACTCATAAAGCGCCAAATCACGATCAACCAGTGTTGGTAAGGTGCCGTAGGGGTTAGCCTCTAAGATTTCTTCGGTCACGTTATTAGCATCGATATCTTCGATATCAACAGTCACACCTTTTTCGGCCAAAACAATGCGAACTCTGTGACTATATTGTGAACAGGGGTCGGAGAATAATGTCATTGATGATCGTCGCAAAATTGCCTCTCATTTATTGTATTGACGCTTTGCGTCATTTTATTTTACGTTATTTTTGTCACTTCTAACGGAATATACCACTTATTAGTGCATAACCTTAGAATATTCTCTGGCCAATAGTGTAGCGGGAACCAAAAGTAATAATAAGAATAATAACACCCAACGCCCAATATGCTTGCGCTGTTCAGCCATAGGCTCGGCAATATAGGTTAAGAAGTTAGTTAGATCATAAACCGCTTGATCGTACTCTGCTTCACTAAGCGTACCTTTTTCGACGAGGGTAAATCGGCCACAGGGATCTTCAAGTAGGTCTTCACCGGTTAGAAGGTCGCGTTTGATACCACCATTACTTGCAATAACAGGTCCAGGAGCACATTCTTGTAAACCTTGAAGATCAAGTAGTGCATGAGGCATACCCACATCTTTAAATACTTTATTGTTAACACCCAATGGTCTCGAAGGGTCTACATAAAAATTCTTTAAGTAAGTATAGATCCACTCAGGTGAACGCGATCGAGCGACCAGGGTTAAATCTGGAGGAACAGCACCAAACCAATCTTTTGCGCTATCAGCCGGCATGGAGATTTCCATTAAATCACCAATTTTTTGACCGCTAAACACTAGGTTATCCATCATTAAGTCATGGGGAATGTTTAAGTCGTCAGCAACGCGTTCCCATCTTGAATATTTAAAAGAGTGACAACCCATACAATAGTTAACTGCCACATTTGCCCCGCGCTGCATGGACGCATAGTCAGTTAACTCTGCCGTAAAAGGGTCGCAATCTATGTCTCCACATGATTTTCCACTTTCGGCGCCCACTGCCTTGATCGGCAGTACCACCAACAGAATAATCACAAGAAGAGCACCCATAGATTTCCAAAAGCCCATACCACCATTCATAGTAATGCGATCTGGCTCTGGCTTAGTAGTTTCATAACGGGTCCAGAAGTAGATACCCACAAAATAGGCAAAGTACAGAATAGTACAAATTTGCGCTAGCAATGTACGGCCAGGCGTAGGTGCTTTAACACCAAGATAGCCCAGAATAATAAAGCAAGCTACGAACAGTAAAATAGCGATGCGACTGATAATGCCTTTATAGCGAATTGAACGCACTGGGCTTCGATCTAACCAAGGCAATACAAATAGAATGGCGATAGCCGCTGCCATAGTGATAAATCCACCTAACTTATCAGGAACCGCTCGCAACATTGAATAGTAGGGTGTGAAATACCATACCGGAGCAATATGCTCTGGTGTCTTGAGTGAGTTGGCAATTTCAAAGTTTGCATGCTCAAGGAAGTATCCACCCATTTCTGGCATAAAGAATAGAATTGCACAGAAGACAAATATAAACACTACCAGAGGCGCTATCTTAGTCACCACAAAATAAGGATAAAACGGTAGGCCATCAATTGGGTTGCCATTTTTATCTTTATATTTCTTAATGCTCACGCCATCTGGGTTATTAGAGCCAACATCGTGCAGTGCAATAATATGCATAACCACAAGAGCTAACAGAATGATTGGCATAGCTACTACGTGCAGCGACATAAAGCGATTTAGAGTGATGCCAGAAATCAGGTAGTCACCACGAATCCACTGAACAATATCTTCACCGACAACAGGAATAGCGCCAAATAATGAAATAATAACCTGAGCACCCCAATATGACATCTGACCCCAAGGCAATACATATCCTAAGAAGGCTTCTGCCATAAGAGCAACATAAATGGTCATACCAAAGATCCATACCAGCTCTCGCGGGGCCTTGTATGACCCGTAAATAAGCCCGCGGAACATATGCAGATATACCACAATAAAGAAGGCGGAGGCCCCAGTGGAGTGAGCATAGCGGATTATCCAGCCGAGCTCGACATCTCGCATAATATATTCAACAGAGGCAAAGGCTTGTTCAGCAGAGCCCTGATAGCTCATTAGCAACCAGATACCGGTTACCAATTGAATGACTAATACAACTAAAGAAAAAATACCAAACAGATACCAAAAATTGAAATTTTTGGGCGCATAGTATTCAGCCATATGACGATTCCACTCACGCTTAAGCGTGGGCATACGCGAATCAAGCCATGCTGCAAATCCAGTTTCTTTACTCATTACGCCACCTCCGAGTCTATACCAATAACTAAAACATCATCCGACTCATAATTGTGTGGCGGAATCTCTAAATTTGTCGGCGCTGGGACGTTTACAAACACACGACCAGACATATCGAATGTCGAACCGTGACAGGGACAGAAAAATCCACCCAACCAAGCGTCACCACCAAGATCGGCAGCACCAACATCAGGTCTGTACATAGGCGCACAACCAAGGTGCGTACAAAGTCCTACTAGAACTAATACATCTTCTTTACCCTGAAGTGATCTTGCGTTGCCGCCAACATAGGCTGGCTGGTTTGCACTGTCAGAATTTGCATCTTTCAGGGAGGCTGATTCAATTTGATTTAGAGCATCCAGAGATTCTTGCGTTCGACGCACAATGTAGACTGGCTTTCCACGCCACTCCACAACTAATCTTCCACCAGCTTCTAAGTTGGAAATATTAACTCTTACCGGAGCTCCAGCTGCTTTAGCTTTAGCACTTGGTTGCCATGAGGCCACAAAGGGTAGGGCTGCACCGACTATACCGGCTCCGCCTACTACGCCCGTGGCTCCCAGCAGAAATTTACGACGACTATGGTTGACACCGTCATTGCTCATGACGCTCTCCCTTACAAAAAGTTGGAATGTAGATCATGCCAGAAAGCATGAATTTTTAGGTGGCAAGATTATAGTCTAAAGTAGTTTTTTTAGCAATACTGCCTATCACCACAAAATAGCTAAGCCACTGATTTTAAAGAAAAAAAAGCCCGACAAATTTGCCGGGCTTTACTAAAACTATGCATATTAACGCTTGGAGAACTGAGGACGTTTGCGTGCCTTGTGTAAACCAACCTTTTTACGCTCAACCTGACGAGCATCTCGAGTAAGGAAACCGGCCTTTCTTAGTGAAGGGCGAAGGTTTTCATCGTACTCAACCAGTGCGCGCGCAATACCGTGACGAATAGCGCCAGCTTGTCCAAAGCTACCACCACCTGTTACAGATATTTTAACATCGAATTTATCCGTTAGCTCAACCACATCGAAGGGTTGGCGAACAATCATTCGGGCAACTTCACGACCGAAGTAAGTATCTAAAGAACGATCATTTACTGAGATATCGCCTTTTCCGCTTTTAAGGAATACGCGTGCCGCTGATGTTTTGCGTCGGCCAGTGCCGTAATATTGAGTGTCTGCCATGATTTAATTCCGTTACAGTTCTAGAGTCTGAGGCTGTTGTGCCATATGAGGATGCTCTGAGCCTACATATACTTTAAGCTTTCTGAACATCTCACGTCCAAGAGGACCTTTTGGCAACATGCCTTTGACAGCCGATTGAATAACACGCTCTGGCGCTTTATCCAATAACTTTTCAAAACTGATATCCTTGATACCACCTGGATATTCAGTGTGAGAATAATAAATTTTGTTCTTGGCTTTATTGCCAGTCACAGTGATTTTCTCAGCGTTAAGAACGACGATGTAATCGCCAGTGTCAACGTGAGGAGTGTATTCTGGCTTGTGTTTTCCACGCAAGCGTGACGCAACCTCAGTTGCCAAACGACCCAGAGTTTTTCCGGCCGCATCTACAACATACCAATCGCGTTCTACTGATTCTGCTTTTGCACTATAAGTTTTCATTAGTTCCTGCCTAAGCTTGGGCTATCCCAAAAAAGGGGGCGAATTGTAAAGAGCATATGGCTCTATTACAAGTGCTGATTGATGTAAAAACCAACTTTTTTTCTTATGTCGGCCAATATTTGATGAAAACACGATTTAATTCTGCGCTTGGGCCTAAAAAAACGGTGTCATTTATTAGTCGACCTGATGCGCTTGAGACAAAAATGCTAAACTTTGCATTTCAATTAAGCGACTTTGGGTTCGCTCAAACTCAAATGACAATTTAGTCCCTTGATAAAGCGTCTGTAACGAAAACTCAGCCGATATTGCGAGCTTTACATTGCGATCATAAAATTCATCCACCAAGTTGATAAATCTTCTTGCACAGTCCTCTTTTTCACTATCGAGCACAGGCACATTACTAATAACTACGGCATGAAACTCACAGGCGATATCTATGTAGTCATTCTGGCTTCGCGGGCCATCACAAATCGCAAAAAAATCAAACCAAATTACATCAGAGGTCATAGCCACCACAGGGATGGCCCTATCATTAACCCTAAGACTACTGTCGCGAACTATGCTTTTATCATTGGCGACTAAGCTTTCAAAAATTCCTGTAACAGCGTGGTGTGTTTGATCATTTAACGGCGAATGATAGAGAGAGGTATTGGCCAGCGCTCTGAGGCGATAATCGGAGCCTCCATCGACATTAACAACCTGACAGTGCTGCTCTATTAGGGCAATTGCTGGCAAAAAACGTTGCCGCTGCAAACCATTTTTATACAGCCCTGCAGGCTGTATATTAGAGGTCGCCACCAAACAGACGCCGCGTGCAAAAAGCGCCTCAAATAGAGTGCCCAAGATCATCGCATCAGTAATATCACTGACAAAAAACTCATCAAAACAAATAATATCTGTTTCGCTAGAAATTTTTTCAGCAACTCTTTCCAATGGATTTGCGTGACCTTTATAAATTCTCAGATCCGCGTGAACTCGACGCATAAAGCGATGAAAATGGATGCGCATTTTGGCAGCAAAAGGCAGTGACTCATAAAAACTATCCATCAGATAGGTTTTACCTCGACCCACACCACCCCATAGATAAAGACCGTACTCTGGAGTTGCTTTTGGATCTACAACAAGACCTTTAAGCCGGTCAAACAAGCTTACTTCTTGTGCTTTGTTATTTTTCGCAACAAGACGATGATAGAGGCTATCTAGAAGATCGACAGCCTGCTTTTGGGCATTGTCAGCGACAAAGCCCTCACGAGTTAAATCATCATAGTAACGCTGTTTTGGAGTTGTCATTAATCTACACAATGAATTTCGGCTGTCAGCACTCTACCTATCCATTGTTGTCAAAACAACCCATAGCATGATTATTTGCACGCTTGTAATCAGCTATGGAATACTTTGAAATGGCATAATGCAGTATATATCTCTATATTGGGGTACAATAAAGGTATTAAACTATACGGCAATTAGTTGAATTTTTAGAGGAAAGCATGAGCACGTTAACAATTATTATCACAGCGGCAACATTTTTTCTTATTGGTGCTGGCCTTGGACATCTATTTGCTCGCCAGAACAAATCGGGTGACCACTCGGTTCGAGATTTAGAAAAAAAATTGGCTCAATCCGAGCGTCAACTCAAACGCTACCAACAGGAAGTGACTGAGCACTTTTTAAAAGTATCTCATTTAACTACCAGTATGTCGCAGAGCTATCGTCAGATTCATGAGCACCTTGCTACTAGCGCTATTCGTCTAGCTAGTCCAGAAATTGGCCGACAATTACTGAAGTCTGGCGGCTCAGACCTGAATCTTACTGATGAAGATGGCAACCCTTTAATTAGCGCTGAAGATGTTCAACCACCACGCGACTATGCGCCAAAGGTACCAGGCGGTATCCTCAGTGAAGATTATGGTCTAGCCGAAAATGAAGAGTCCAAAGCGCAAACAGACACTACCAATGAAAATTTAAGTGATAGTGAAGATGAAGACGATGACCCTACAAGCAAGGTAATCTAGTCTGCGCTTTTAGGCTTTAAATCGACAGGAGGTCTTTATTGATTCCTAGCAAAATGGATTTTGCTACATATATACTGGCACTAAAGAAACTTGTTTTTCCCGGCTCATGCAACCTGTGCCGAGAAAGTCTAGATGCAGCACAGCAAACCCTATGTTCAAACTGCATCGAAAAACTACCCTATGTAGATAATTTTTGCCTAAAATGCGCAGAACCACTGCCCTGTATAGGCATATGCCCAGAATGCCAAAAGAAACCCCCTAATTTTCGTCGCTGTTTTACCCTGTGCAACTATAGCTACCCAGTTTCTTCAGCTATACAACAGATTAAAAAAAATCCTTATGCGGCAGAGACAAAACAGCTCAGCCTGCTTTTTGCCGATCATTTATATGCCCGCTATAAGGAAAACAATTTACCGCAAATTATTATCCCTATGCCTATTCACCCACTAAAAATGCTGACTAGAGGTTTTAATCAGAGTGAATCAATTGCTTATTTTTTATCCACTAAATTAACGGAAGCTGTACTTTTGACCCACATTTGTAGGCGTAAACAGCTGGGTGAACCACAGCAATTACAAACTCGACAACAGCGCGTAAAGCTTTCAGCTTCTACCTTTAATACAAAAAATCAATATGAAATCAAAGGCAAAACCATCGCACTGGTTGATGATGTAATTACAACAGGGTCTACTGCTAAAGCAGCCACAGCATCTCTACTTAAGGCGGGCGCCAAATCAGTTGATTTATGGTGCATTGCAAAAACAAGCTGGCATAATCACTCAAGCTCGATCAAAATGTAGTTCTTTAATGATTCAATGGATAAACCGGTGAATAGACAGCAATCAATAGATACTATTTGGCAAAAAATTATTGATGAAACAACAATTGCGCTCAAACAGGAGCCAATGCTACAACAATTTTTGCAATCAACAATTCTGGATCATAGCTCTATGGGCGATTCGCTAAGCTTTCACCTAGCCAATAAGCTTTCCAATCATGCCCTGCCGCTGGCGCTATTAACACCATTGATGCGTGAAGCGTTTGCCAGTGAGCATATACTCTATGCCACAGCTCGCGATATCCAAGCAACTGTGGATAGGGATTCTGCATGCTCTGTTTACAGTACGCCATTTCTATACTTTAAGGGGTTTTTGGCACTCCAGGCTTATAGAGTGACACATAGCCTCTGGCTAAAAGGCAATCAATCACTGGCGCTGATGCTACAATATAGTATCTCAACTCATTTTGCAGTCGATATTCACCCGGCAGCTACCATCGGTTCGGGTATTTTGATTGATCATGCCACCGGCCTAGTTATTGGCGAAACTGCCGTGGTTGAGGACAGCGTTTCAATTATGCAATCTGTAACACTTGGCGGAACCGGAAAGGAAAGCGGTGATCGACACCCAAAAATTAGAAAGGGTGTTCTTTTAGGGCCCGGGGCTAAAATTTTAGGTAATATAGAAATTGGCGAGGGCGCGATGGTCGCCGCCTCAAGCGTGGTACTTAAATCGGTTCCCGCTCACTCAATTATTGCAGGAGTTCCCGCCGAAGTTGTGGGCAAGGCCAATGACAACGAGCCTTCAAAAGCTATGAATCATTACTTTAAGCCGTGCTAGCATCGACTCCAAGGAAAGGCTAAAACCTCTTCAATCGAGCTTAGTCCACAGAGTTGCATCAGTAATCTGTCAACACCCAAGGCAACCCCACTAGCGCTTGGAAGGCCAGCTCTCATTGCTTGATCAAGTTTTGCATCAATTATCATCTCAGGCTTTTTAGCTTGCTTTCTCTGCATAATATCTGCAGTAAAACGCTGCTGTTGTTGCTGTGCATCTGTTAGCTCAAAATAACCATTAGCCAATTCTACGCAATTTAAGAACACTTCAAATCGGCGACTGACTAGCTTGCCATGGTTGTCAGTATAAGTTTGGGCTAGCGCTGATTGACAGGCAGGATAGTCATAAACAGTTACCAAGCCGCTGGGTAATTTTGGCTCAATCATTTCACTAAACAGAAGATCTAAGCAATTGGCTCGAGTTTCGTTTGACCACTCTGTATAACCCTGACCTACTGCTGTGGCTTGAAGAGATTCAAGCGAGACTGTGTGAGGATCGAGTTGCAATATCTGCGCAAAACAATCGTGGTAACTTAAACGCTCAATATTAATTGCAGACTGATTAAATTGATTAAAAACAGTGGCGACTAGCGTTTCAATTTCTTGTATTAATTGAAATTCATCCCAGCCCACGCGATACCACTCTAGAAGAGTAAACTCTGGGTTGTGACGCGCACCCTGTTCGGCATCACGAAAGGCCTTAGACAAACTATAAATATCACCCAAACCGGAGGCCAACATCCGCTTCATAAAAAATTCAGGGGAAGTTTGCAAATAGCTAATCTCACCGCCCATTTGAGCACTTATGCTTTCAATATAGGGATCGGTAACTGTGGCTTTGGCCAATAATGGCGGATCAACCTCTAATACCGAGCGCTCAGCGAAGAACTCCCGCAGCAAAGCAAGTAACTTTGCTCTTGTGCGTAATACCTTCGGATGTGCGCTCGGTTGCCAAGTATCTATGATAAACCTCTCTAATCTAATTAGAGATCAATCCTTGACGCGACCTTGATACTCTCCCGTACGAGTATCTACCTTAACAACTTCACCTTCATTGAGGAAAAGTGGCACCTTAACTATGGCGCCAGTCATTAGCTTGGCTGGCTTGTTGCCACCCTGAGCTGTATCACCACGCAGGCCTGGATCTGTTTCAACAATCTCTAATTCGACATGATTGGGTGGTGTGACTGAAAGTGGAGAACCATTGTATAGAGTGACCACACAGACATCTTGCTCACTAAGCCATAGCTTTGCATCACCCACTGCGGTCTCTGTAGCCTGATGCTGCTCAAATGTATTGGGCTCCATAAAGTACCAAAAATCACCGTCTTCATAGAGATACTGCATATCGGTATCCATTACATCCGCAGCTTCAACAGACTCGCCTGATTTAAAAGTTTTTTCCAATACTCGACCCGTTTTTAAATTTCGAAGTTTAACTCGATTAAACGCTTGCCCCTTACCCGGCTTAACAAATTCATTATCTAGAATTGAACAGGGATCTCCGTCTAGCATGACTTTAAGACCGGATCGAAATTCATTGGTAGAATAATTGCCCATTATTTGTTCTCACTTATTTGTAAAATTATATGATACCCGATGTGACGGTAGTTTTAACTAACTAAGCATAAAACCACGCCGCCTATACTTTGCTTTAACCAAGAATGCCGGTGTCTTTATCCGAATAGCCGAGCAAATAAAGAATACCATCCAGACCCAAGCTAGAAATAGCCTGCTTAGCTGAAGCCTCAACCAACGGTTTAGCCCTAAATGCAATACCTAAGCCCGCAATATCAAGCATTGGTAAATCGTTAGCGCCATCACCTACGGCGATTACCTGCTCAAGCATTAGACCCTCGCGATCTGCTAGCTCTATCAATAAATCCGCCTTGCGCTGACCGTCAATAATGTCGCCTTTCACACAGCCAGTAACCACGCCATCTTTAACATCAAGCTGGTTAGCATAAACATAGTCAACACCCAGAATTTGCTGAAGATATTCACCAAAGAAACTAAAACCTCCGGATACAATCGCTGTTTTGAAGCCTAATTTTTTTAAGGTACTAATAAGATGCTCTGCACCCTCATTAAGTCTTAAACGCTGAGCTATTTTTGGCAGTACAGAAGCATCTAAGCCTTTCAGAAGTGCTAATCGCTGCTCAAAGCTCTGTATAAAATCGAGCTTACCCTGCATCGCTGCTTCGGTAATACCTGCCACCTGCTCACCAACACCGGCCTCAATGGCTAATTCATCGATCACTTCGGCATCAATTAGGGTTGAATCCATATCAAATACCACAAGTCGACGATTTCGGCGGAAAATATTATCTTCTTGGAAAGCAATATCTATATCGTACTGATGAGCCAGCTCAAGCAAGGACTTTTTAAAGGCATGGGGGTCAGAAGCCTCACCACGAACCGAAAACTCGACACAGGCGCGTCCTAATTGATCGCTTTCATGCAGGTTGATTCGACCTGACAGCCTAATAATTTTATCTATATTTAGTTGATACTTTGATACTACTGCGGTGAGTGCCGCCAAATGTTGCGCCTCGATCTTGCGACCTAAAAGAGTCACTATATGTCTCGACTTACCCTGCTGATCAACCCATTGCTGATAGCGTTGTTCGGAAATTGGTAAAAACTTAGCCCGCATCTTTAAATCGGAAACACAGGATTCAACCTCAGTAACTAAGGCATCAGTATCCGCTTGGCTTGGAATGGCCGCTAATAGGCCTAAATTTAACTGCTCGTGGATAACCGCTTGACCAATATCTAATATGGTTACGTCATAAAATGATAAAACACGTGTTACTTCACTGGTAACACCAGGCTTATCTTCACCAAACACATTGATTAGGAGTATATCTTTCACAAAGTCAGTCCATTTAAAGTTTCTAGGGTATGCATTATATAAAAGCTGTGAGAATAGGATAGAATATGTTGGAAAATAACTGAAAAAAAAAGGCTAAACATGCGTCGCCAACTTTCGATGCCCAAAAAAACCTCAGCGACGGTACTCTGCATGTGCCTACTTTTTGGTTTATTTAGCTGGCCTTTACTGTTTACTCAAACCGATAAACTGGCTCAAGAAGCCATTTCAAATATAGCTAATTCAACACTCAATCAGTTACATGAATCAATTCTAACGCCGCTATTAAGAAACGATACTATAAGCCAACAGGTTGCGCTGCAAAGAGTTACCGAAGATCAACGTATTTTGAGTGCTAGCTTGCATGGTATGGACGGAGAACTTCTCGCTCAAAGTGCCAGCACTCAAAGTCAAACTGGGGGTACTGAAACTTTTTCACAAAGTATTGAATTTGAAAACACCCAAGCTGGGGTTATTTCAATTGTTATTGATAGTCGACCTGTCATTGAAAAATATCATCAAATTTTTATTAATTGGCTACTGCTATGGCTAGTTTTTACTTGTTTTAGTACCTATATTAGTTTCCGATTTGTCGGCCAGATAATTCTGCGCATTGCTCGCGTCAGCGATCGGTTACCCGGTAAAACCGAGCCCCTAGCAGATGAGATTTCGACACTTGAGACCAAGATACAGCCTCTCCTTTCAACCTCTGGAGAATCCTCCCATGAGCCGAATAATTGCTATTTTTATTCGCTGATTAGTGCCAATATAAAAAATCATCCACGACTTCTTCAGCAGCTAAATAAAGATAATTTGGATCATCTTCTTGAAAAATTAGATTACTGTATTTTACGAACACTACAACTGTATGGCGGCGAACGCCTAGAGGGAATGGAAGACAGCTTTTGCTTTACTATTCGCTCTACTGACTGCTCAAAACAACACTTACTGGTTTGCTTAATGGCAGTTTATACCTTGCAACAACTGATTGAGCAACTGTCTAAGAAATTAAGCATAGATCTCGAAATTAATTGGAATATCAGTAGCAAAGACATAGAAACATCTCCACGATTTTGGCATGAGCAGTCACTTTTATCTCTTAAAAAGCAAAATAGTGATATCGCTAGTAATCTTCAGGAGGGTTTAATTCTATTGCACTGCAACCAATTTAATATTGAGGATTTAACTTCTATCGCCAAATTCCAACGCTACGATAACCATCAATTTATTTTGCAAGGCTTTTCAGAAAATCGTATGCAACTTTTACATAAGCAGCTGGAGTACTTGATTCGTATCTGTCTTGATTAAGCACTATATTAAATCAAGGTTTATACTAATCGTCGTAGTCCATACCAACACAAAAACCAACATTGAAAGCGCCACCGCTGCGGAGCCAATATCTTTGGCTCTTCCAGAGAGCTCATGAAATTCAGGTCCAATTCGATCGACAACTATCTCAATACAGGTGTTTAGCAACTCAACGATCAGGACTAAAAAATAAACCAATAGCAGCAACAGTAGTTGTTGATAGCTAGTGGCAATCAAAAAAGCTAGGGGAATAAACAGTAAGCCAAGCAACACCTGTACACGAAAAGCCTCTTCTTTAAGAAAAGCATCTTTAAGCCCTTTAGATGAATTTATGCCGGCAACAATAAAACGTCGAGACAGAATGGCTACAATTTTTTTTAGCATCAAAATAGCCTCTTTTACTCAATATATTGATCCATTTCTAACGCTGGATTGTCTTCAGCAGGGGTTCCGACAATTTTGGCGGGCACACCGGCAACTGTTACATGATCTGGTACCGACTCTAAAACCAGGCTTCCAGCACCAACTTTTACCCCTTGCCCAATATTGATATTGCCCAAAACTTTTGCCCCAGCCGCCAACAATACCCCATTACCTATTTTAGGGTGGCGATCACCCTGATGACAGCCACTGCCACCCAGTGTCACTGAATGTAAGATAGATACATCATTGCCAACCACAGCTGTTTCACCAATAACCAAACCAGTGGCATGATCAATCATTATGCCATCACCTAATCGTGCTGCTGGATGGATATCAACAGCAAATCTTTCAGAAATATTATTTTGCAAAAACAACGCAAAAGAAAAGCGCTTATTAGTCCATAGCCAATGAGAAATACGATATAACTGCAGTGCTTGAAACCCTTTAAAATAAATTAAAGGCGTCAAATAATACTGACATGCAGCATCCCTTTGAAAAGCCGCCTCAATATCTCGTCGAATACTAACCCCTATTTGAGGCTCATCCTTAAGAGCTTCAGCAATCACCGACTGAATATCATTATTGGCTATTGAACTGTTGGCAAAGGTCTCAGCCAAAACATGTCCAATAACCGCCTCAAGGCTATTATGTTGAAGCACTGCATGCTGAAAAAAATCGGCTAAAAGTGGCTCCTCCGAAGCTAACTGTGCTGCCTCAGTTTGAATAAAATCCCAAATAGGATCCGCTGCACTCATAAAATCTCTTTCCCAAATTTTTGAATAAGTTAGTCGACTATAATATAGCGTTGGAGAATATCATCCAAATGCTCTAGAACCACGTCTAGCAAGATCAAATCTGAACTTTTCAGCTTGGTCGCAAGCAACTCGCGACTAAGCATTTGCGCATACTTGTGGGCAATAGGCCGATAACTCAGATGCCAACGCTCGGGAGCAATGCCGCCTTTGTCCACTGCATAGGGGCGATAAAAGCCCGACTTTGCCGAATCTAAATAGCCATCAAGCCAATCATGCATAGGCGCAAATAGTCCATCGCCCTGAACCTCGTCCGGTGTTAACTTTATTTGGTAACCCTCAGGCATTTCACTCGCATCATAAATATCAAAATCTGTGCCCCAATGATGGCGCGATGCTCCTGGTAGCGCTGACCAGCGAAGAATAGCTTGGATTTTTTGCCATGGATTTAAATCTTGAACATTAATCGGCTGACCAAAAGGATCCATCACTGGGCGCATGCCAGAGGCCTTTGCGTTCCAGATAAGCATCTGACGATCGAATGACCTATAGGCACTACATATTTTCAGATCGAAACCGGCTTTTTGTGCGGCATTTTGAAGCTCTAAAAAAGGCGTTAAAACCTGCTTATGAATGGCCTGTTTCACAGTATCATTACTACCCTGATCTAGAATCACTAGATGGGTATCAATTGAGCCTGTAACAATTTCTGCCGTCATAAAATAAAATCTCAAGCATTTAAATAATTAATTACCTATCTTATACCCTCACCAACAATAATAAGCAAAAAATACCCGTGATTATCTACACAAACATTGACTTTTTTTACCAAACCGCACTATGTTTATTCCAACGAAATATAGTTTTCAACAGTAAATGAGTGCTCCTATGGCGATCGAGGGTTATATACAAAAAGAAATTCCACTGTGCGCTATTGATGATCTTGAAGATCGCTGCGCTATGGAATTAGTGATCGAGGAAAGACAAATGTTTGCCATTCGACAGGATAATACGATCTTTGCTTATTGGAATCTCTGCCCCCATAGAAGTAGCCCACTAAACTGGGTACCCAATCAATTTTTAGATGTTGAAAATCAGCTTATCCAATGCGCGCTGCATGGCGCATTATTTGAAATTGATACAGGTCTTTGCATAGCAGGCCCCTGTAGTGGAGATAATCTAGAACCTGTAGAACTTCGATGTGAAGATCAATTTTATTATGTGGTTGCAGATCAAAAAATGCCGCCGGCTCCCGTCAATCTTCGAGCCCAGGCGCTGGCAGATCTTGAAGACAAGGAATAGCACATTCTAGAACAATTTCTGTATCACTGAGCCTAGCCCGCCATGCAATCACCTCTACACCCGCATTTAAAGCCTCAATTAAGGTTCGCGCATAGAGCGGATCTATCTTATCTGCTACCTCCATCCTTTTAGCCTGATTCACTTGGACACAAAAAAACAATACTGCTCTGTGACCCTGTTGAACCATGTTTATAAGCTCTCTGAGGTGCTTTGTTCCGCGACTTGTAACCGCATCCGGAAACCTGACTAGGCCTGCTGAGTCCTCCAAAGTGACACTTTTTACTTCCACATAGCACTGGCCTTTTATTGGATCTTCTAACAACAGATCAATACGGCTATTTTCAGCACCATATTTAACCTCTGTTCGCAGTTTCTCATAACCGACTAATTCATCAATAAGATTAGCTTCGACGGCCTCTTTAACGATATGGTTAGCTCGATTAGTATTGATCCCCACCAAATTACCATAACAATTAGTCATCAATTCTAAAGTGCCTGGAAGTTTTCGTTTTGGGTTATCAGATAGCGAGTACCAACAATCGGAATTTTCTACTAAACAATTTTTCATAGAACCGGTGTTTGGACAATGGATGGTTAATAACTGACCATCGACATCGATCACATCGCCAAAAAAACGTTTGTATCGCTTTTGAAATTTTCCCAAGAGAAGGCTAGGCGATAAGTCCATGATTAATTACCCTCTGCGTTTACTGACCAGTACATACAAATTATTCACCATAGAATATGTGCTATTATTTATTAAGATTAACAATCTAACACTGTAATGTTTGGAAAACTGTTTAAATTGGAAAATTTCTCTTGATAATTTGTTACAAACTCTCTATAACAGCCAGTTATTCTTTTTGCGCATATTTCAAATTCGGACTTAAAGCATGGCAATAGCAAAGAAAAAATCATCGGCGAAAACTGCTCCAGTCGCCAAAAATTCAGTCACTCTTCATGGTATAGTGCCCTATGTGCTCAAGCCTAAAGAAGAGTATATGAATGAGAATCAACTAAATCACTTTAAGCTTATCCTTCACGCTTGGCGAAACGAGTTAATGGAAGAAGTAGATCGCACCGTTACTCATATGAAAGATGAAGCAGCCAACTTTCCTGATCCTGCCGATCGTGCAACCCAAGAGGAAGAATTTAGTCTTGAATTGCGCACTAGAGACCGCGAAAGAAAACTTATCAAAAAAATCGATAAGACATTAGTTCGTGTCGAAGAAGATGATTATGGGTACTGTGATCAATGCGGCGTAGAAATTGGTATTCGTCGCTTGGAAGCACGACCAACAGCGGAACTGTGTATCGATTGTAAAACCTTGGATGAGATCAAGGAAAAGCAAATCACTGGCGGCTAACTAAGCCACCAGATTGAACGCTTAACAGGGCCAATACACAAATGTCACAAACATTAAGTATTGGCCGATTTGCCCCATCCCCCAGCGGACCCCTCCATTTCGGTTCTCTCCTTGCCGCAGTTGCTAGTTTTATGCAGGCAAAGCATCAGGGCGGAAAATGGTTAGTTAGAATAGAAGATATTGACCCTCCTCGAGAAGTTGCCGGCGCCAGTGACACCATACTTCAACAACTAGATCGCCACGGGCTCCATTGGGATGACTCCGTTATTTATCAAAGTACTCAGATAGCGCGCTTCTTTGAATTGCTTGAGGATTTAACAGCACAACAGGTTATCTATCATTGTGACTGTACTAGGCAGCGACTGAATCTACTGAACGGTATCTATGACTCTAAGTGCCACAAGCTAAACCATTCCAAAGACAACACCTCTGTGCGCCTATCAATTAAAGATAGTCTAAAGCTGATAGGGTCAAAAAATGACAACATAAACTTTTGCGATAGGATTATGGGAAATTACTTTCAATCACTCACTCAAGAGGTAGGCGACTTTGTTTTACGTCGTCGCGATGGTCTTATTTCATACCAGCTTGCAGTCGTTATTGATGACCACCTTCAGGGAATCACCGAAATTATTCGCGGCGCAGATCTAATTGATTCAACACCTAGACAGATTCTACTGCAACAATGTCTGGGATATAAAACACCGATCTATGGTCATATTCCTTTAGCTATGAATAATCTTGGGCAAAAACTGAGCAAACAGCATCATGCCAAACAACTTCCTCAAAAAAATGAACAGCAACAGGTTTGGCTTGCCTTAGACTGGTTAAAGCAAAATCCTCCGCTTGAACTAAGAAATTCATCTGTCAAAGAAATTATCGACTGGGGTATCAGTCATTGGGAACTATCTAAAATACCCGATAGCAAAAAAGGATTCGACGCTCCAGATCACTTAAAATAACATTAACATATAGCGATAAAAAAACCAATTCACCACTTTTTATGACGTATTTTTGCCAAATTTGGTACTAATTTCGACATTCAACGCATAATTTACCCCTTTCAACCCTTCTAGGGTATTAGACAGGTTGTTACCATCCGTTAATTTTGATTATATAGGTCTGTCGAAGCATGCTTTGACTAAAATAATAACAATAAATAAAAACAACAATCGGATGGATTGCAAAGCGTTCAAACAGCTTTGGCTGAAGAACGATTATGGGGGGCTACCGAGAGGTAACCCTTTTTTATTGCCCGTCAAATTTCCCTTAATCACTCAAGTAAAACATATACCTATCTCTATATTTATTGCTAACAGTGCTGGTATTGCTCTGTTAAACTACATCTTTACCCAGAATCGGCTAATAATGTGTTAAAACGTATCGGCAAATTTTTTGATCGCAGCTCATCGAAAAACAATGATGACAATCATCGCGTGCTACATCCACACGAGCATAGCCTAAACCCAAAAAAAATCTGTAAGCATGCCTGTGAAATTATTCGTGTACTGCAAAGGAATAATTTTGAAGCCTATGTTGTGGGTGGCTGTGTTAGAGATTTACTGCTTGACCTAAATCCTAAAGACTTTGATATTGCGACTAATGCAACGCCACAGCAGGTTAAAAGGCTGTTTAGGCGTTCGAGAATCATTGGTCGGCGCTTTCAGATTGTTCATGTTCAATTTGGGCGAGAACTAATAGAAGTTACCACTTTTCGTTCAAATAACACCGATCAAAATGGAAAGGTTCAACAATCTGCTAGCGGTGTTCTTACCAGAGACAATATGTTTGGATCGTTGCTAGATGATGCCAGTCGTCGCGATTTGAGTATTAATGCACTGTATTATGATACAGAAAAAAATACCCTTCACGATTTCTGTGATGGACTTGAAGATTTGGCTAAACGCAAGATTCGCATCATAGGCAACCCAGCTACCCGATATAGCGAAGATCCAGCAAGACTTCTCAGAGCTGTGCGATTTGCCGCAAAGCTAGGTTTTCATATCGATAGCAAAAGTCTTAAACCCATAACAAAAATGGCCGATAGTTTGCAGCATGTATCGGCACCTCGAATGTTTGACGAGACATTAAAACTGTTTATGAGCGGCTATGGTTTGGCTGTTTTTCAACTTTTATATGAATATCGATTGTTTGCTCAGCTAGCACCCCAAACAAATCGGCTTATTGACCAAGGTCACCCAACCGCCAAAAATATGGTGGAACAAGCACTCACCAACACTGATCTGCGTATCCGAAGCAATAAAAGAGTAACTCCGGCCTTTATCTATGCTGCTCTGCTATGGCCATCGGTACAAAAGACAGCCGCAGAATATGAACGACAGGGCCATCCCGCAGCTTCTGCGATGGGTAAAGCTGCCAATGAAGTTATAGGCAACCAAATCCCTATAACTTCTATTCCGCGACGCTTCACCATGGCAATGCGGGAAATTTGGGCTATGCAGTTAACATTGGTAAAACGCGATGGTAATCGAGCCAGTCGATCCATAGAAAATCCCCGCTTTCGTGCAGCTTATGACTTTATTTTGTTAAGAGAGCAGACAGGAGAGTCTTTGAATGGTCTAGGTGACTGGTGGACAAGATACCAAGACGTTAGTGAAGATGAACGTCAAAATATGGTGCAAAAACTCAATACAGGCAAGCCAAGAAAACGTAGGCCGCGACGCAGACCACAGAGTTCTAATAATGCCTGAGGCGTTTATTGGTCTTGGAAGCAATCTTAGCGGTCAATCAGAAGGCATTCACCATAGCCCTCGCAATCAAGTTAATGAAGCCATAAAAAAAATTAGCCAATGCGCTGATATTACTCTACTAAAAACCTCTAGCTATTATCAAACACCAGCGATTGGACCGGGCGAACAGCCCGACTATATTAATGCTGCGATAAAAATTGAAACCTGCTTAGAAGCCTATGAACTGTTAGGCGTTTTACAGCTAATAGAATACCAGCAGGGTCGTGTTCGCACAGAGCGTTGGGGCGCCAGAACCTTAGATCTAGATATATTGACCTACGATCAGCGCATTGAAGCCACGCCGCAACTTACCCTTCCCCATCCAAGAGCCCATGAAAGAGCCTTTGTTTTGGCACCACTGGCAGACTTAAGCCCAGATCTTGTTATCGCAGGTCATGGAAAAGTTATTAATCTTTTGGCAAACTGCTCTATGCAAGGTATTGTAAGGCTCGAAAATTAATCGCCATAGTAACCGGAGAATTTAGTGGAAGCAGCGCTTCTAAACACACTGGGACTAGATGCTAAGTCGACTCAAATCAAGGTGCCTACCTACATTGCAGTTGAAGGGCCGATTGGTGTGGGAAAAACCACTCTAGCCAAGCGCCTTGCCGAGACTTTTAGCTGCGAAACAATACTTGAAGAAGCCGGAGAAAATCCATTCCTCGAGCGTTTTTATCAAAACCGTCGCGCAAATGCCCTTCCCACTCAGCTGTCTTTTTTATTTCAGCGTATTCAAAAACTTCAGGCGATCAAGCAGGGAGAGTTATTTCATCAGGGTCGAGTTGCAGATTTTTTAATCGAAAAAGATCCCTTATTCGCCAGAATAACTCTTGATGATGACGAATATCGTCTCTATCAAACCCTATATGACAAGGTAATAGAAGAATTACCACAACCTGATTTGGTGGTTTGCTTACAAGCGCCTACCAAAACACTGTATGACCGTGTTCAGCTTCGTGGCAACAGCATTGAACGCGGCATCGATCTGTCTTATCTGCAAAAACTTAATGATGCCTATACCCAATTTTTCTACCACTATGAAGATACGCCTCTGCTTATTGTGAATACCAGCGAAATAAATTTGGCTCAAGGAAATTCCGATTACTACAATTTGGTAAAATATATTCTTCAAGGCAAGCCTGGACGGTACTATTACAACCCACATCCAATTCAATAAATGCTGCTGATAGATATAATGTTACAATAGGATTTAACCGCACAAGAATTAAGCGACTGACTATTTTGGAAACCTCTATTTATGTCAACAATATCAATTGATACGCTAAAATCTATCAAAGTTAGTGGTAAAAAATTTGCCGCCATTACAGCCTATGACTACAGTTTTGCCAAACTGATTGATAAGGCCGAAATTGAAGTCACACTAGTGGGCGATTCTCTCGGTAATATTATTCAAGGTCAACCAACAACTATCCCTGTCACCCTAGATGAAATGGCTTACCACACCACTAATGTTAAACGTGGTATTGAGTCTTCTCTGGTTGTTTCGGATATGCCGTTTATGTCTTACGCCACAGTCCCGCAGGCATTAGACAATGCCGCTGTGCTTATGCAGGCTGGGGCACAGATGGTTAAGCTCGAGGGTGGTGAATGGTTAACCGAAACTGTTTTTGCCCTAACCGAAAGAGGTATACCGGTTTGCGCTCATCTGGGTCTTACTCCCCAGTCAGTGCATAAGTTAAGCGGGTTTAAAGTTCAGGGTAAAGATGCCAATGCAGCTGAAAAGATCGCAGCTGAAGCAAAAATACTTGAACAGGCAGGTGCAGACTTACTGGTAGTTGAATGTGTGCCCTCATCCTTGGGCAAAACTTTAGCATCCGCTCTAGATATTCCGGTAATAGGTATTGGCGCAGGCTCAGATACAGACGGACAGGTATTGGTACTTCAGGATATGCTGGGGATTACTGATAGCGCACCTAAATTTTCAAAGAATTACATGGTGAACTCATCTAGTATTCAGGATGCTCTCGACACTTATAGAGCTGAGGTTTTAAGCGGAGCCTTTCCACAACCTAAACACGGGTTCTAGTAACCGACTAGCACCCCCCGCTTACTTGGGTATGCAGTTATTTTGGTTTAACGTAAAGAACCAGGCTATGACCTACTAACTGATAGCCGTTTTGCTCAGCAATCTTTTCCTGAAGACCTTCAATTTCTTGATTGTGAAACTCGATTACTTTACCCGTTTCAGTACAGACCATATGATCATGATGCTCGCCTCGATCAAGCTCGTAAACCGCAGGACCTGAATCAAAATTATGTCTTTCAACCAAACCAGCAGTTTCAAATTGGGTTAGCACTCGGTAGACCGTTGCAATACCAACATCCTCATCAGCATCTCTAAGAGACTGATAGATATCTTCCGCAGTCATATGTCGTTCTGCAGTATTTTCGAGAATCTGCAAAATCTTAATTCTTGGCAATGTTACTTTAAGCCCGACCTTTTTTAATTCTATATCTTCTGGAGACATAATCTACCCTTCTCTATGTTATGATCCATTCTTAATTTTTTGATGAACGCACCAATTAGGATGCACTGTATGCGATTATATTCGATTTTGTTTTTACTGTTACTGTCGTCTGGATGCAGCTGGTTGCAATTCCCCAGTATTCATAAAGTGTCTGTCCAACAGGGTAATATAGTTTCCCAAGATATGGTAGATAAATTACAAGTTGGTATGAGCAAAACACAGGTGCAATACATCCTTGGCTCACCACTACTAGTGGATACTTTTAACCCAACGCGATGGGATTATTACTACACAAGAGTCGATGCAAAGAGCAATAAAACCAAACAACAACTTACCCTAAGGTTCAGTAAAGATAACACACTTCTTAGCCTCGAGGGTGATTACTCAATTCCTAACAGCGCAATAGAATAAAATTAACCCTAACTATTCTTTTGCGCCTTTGACTCCTCGGCACGACGACGACGCACTTCTTTAGGATCAGCTATTAGGGGTCGGTATATCTCTACCCTATCTCTGGCTTTAAGTTGATAACTAGAGGGTTCCCCAAGACCCTTAGTGCCAAGGACCTGTGAAAAAATACCCATCTGTACTGATGCAATATCTATCTCTGGAAACAGCTGTAAAATACCCGATTGCTTTACAGCCTCAAGCGCCGTGGTACCCTGGGTAACATTCAACACCTTGAGTGCCTGCTTATCTGGTAGCGCATAGGCTACCTCAACAGTGATTTCCAAATTACTTTCAGTCATTATTTTGCCTTTTTATATATATCATCTGCACGCTTACATAGAGAGTCTACCAAATTACTCGACACGCCTGAAAACATTCCTGTAGCCAACTTGGCAAGGGTGCGGCTTTTAAATTCAAACTCAAGATCCAGTGTAAGCTTACAAGCGTAATCAGACAAAGCTTTAAACTGCCACAAACCATAAAATGTTTTAAAAGGTCCATCCTGCAAACACATTTCAATACTAGTACCTGCTACTAGCTGATTGCATGTTGTAAAGCTAACTTCCATACCCGCTTTTTTTAAATACAAAGTAGCCCGCATTAATTCATCAGTATGTTCGATAATGTCAACTGAAGAGCATCCATCCATAAATTGCGGATAACTTGCTACATCGTTGACCAAGCAGTACATATCATGGGCAGAATAAGGAAGAAGCGCGGATCGATTAACTGTTGCCAAGTGAGCACCTACGAAAATTTATCATACAGACCCATAACAAATACGGCGCCAATCGCTAGGGGTGCCAGAAAGCGCAGTGTAAATTGCCATAATATCTGCATTTTAGGGTGCACACCCTGCATCTCTGAAGCGACAATCTTTTTATCAATCACATAGCCTACAAATAGCGCAATTAAAAGACCTGAAATAGGCAGCATTATATTAGCAGTCAAAAAGTCTAGAAAATCAAAAAATGTAAAGCCAAACAGCTGATAACCCGACCATATATTAAATGAAAAGACCGTACCCAGACCCAGAATCCAAGCGATCACCGCGAAAATCATATTCGCTTGAAAGCGATCCATATTTTTAGTTTCAACCAACCACGCCACGCAGGGCTCAAGCAGAGAAATAGCCGAACTCCAGGCCGCAATAGATACTAAAATAAAGAAGATCGCACCAATTAATAAACCGCCGGGCATACTGCCAAACGCAACGGGTAGGCTAATAAACATAAGACCGGGACCGGCACCGGGCTCAATACCCTGCGTAGCAAATACGATTGAGAAAATAATGAGTCCAGAAATAATCGCTACTGCACTATCGAAAAAAGCCACGATTAAAACTGTTTTACCAATACTGGCCTGCTGAGGCATATAAGCCCCATAAGCCATAATTGCACCCATACCAATACTTAGAGTAAAAAACGCCTGCCCCATCGCCTCAAGAATTGATCGCGAGGTTAATTGATCGAGGTTAAAAGAAAATAAGAAGCTTGTCGCAGCCGCAAAATCACCCCTAAAAAAGCTAAAGATGAGCAAACCTATAAGAATAAAGAACAAAATAGGCATTAGGGTTTCAACCGCCACCCCCAGCCCCTTTTTAACCCCACCCATAACCACCGCCACACAGAGAGTTAAAAAAATCGTTTGCCAGAAGATGAGTTTAGTTGGGTTGTTTAGTAACTGGGTAAAGGCCGCCGCCGCTGCATCGCCATCCGCCCCCTTTAAAACACCTGAACCCATTTCAATAATATAACTTAGAGCCCAACCGGCGATTACCGCATAAAAACTTAAGATTAAAATAGCGGCAATAACACCAAGCCAGCCTAGATAGGACCAGCGATGATTAACGCTACTTTCGGCGACAATATCGCGCATAGCATTAACCGGACTTTTACGACCATGGCGACCCAACATAACCTCGGCCATCATCACAGGAACGCCGATAAAAAGGATACAGGCCAAATAAACTAGAACAAATGCCCCGCCACCATTACTGCCGGCGACATAGGGAAACTTCCACATATTTCCGAGACCAACCGCAGATCCAGTAGCCGCCATTATAAAGGTCCAACGGCTAACCCATGCGCCATGCATACCCTTTTGCTGAAGTGCCATAACAAATCCCCAAATTTTATTGCTGAATTGTAACCATAATTACAGATCTTACCTAGAGCACGAGCTGATTAATTAATTACCGCAACAAAAAAGCGACTAATCACTACCATCAGTACAATAATCTTATGACAAAATTAATGGTCGACGTATAATCCTCCTCTATGAGTAAAAAGAAGCCCAAACAGTCCTCCAATACCATTGCCCAAAATCGCAAGATACGGCATGACTACTTTATCGAAGAAAAATTTGAGGCCGGCGTTTCTCTGCAAGGCTGGGAGGTAAAAAGCCTTAGAGAAGGTCAGGTTAATCTCACCGATACCTATGTTATGGTTAAAGATAACGAGGCATGGCTGCTTAACACTAATATTACCCCTCTCAAAACAGCTTCTACTCATTATGTAACTGAGCCGACCCGTTCGCGCAAATTGCTGTTAAATTATCGTGAGCTTAAAAAGATAGACGAAGCGGTAAAACAAAAAGGCCGCACCTGTGTCTGTACCGCACTTTATTGGAAAGGTCACTTGGTGAAATGTGAAGTTGCCATTGCTAAGGGTAAGGTTGCCTATGATAAGCGCATGGATTCAAAGGATCGTGACTGGAGCCGCCAAAAACAACGCCTTATGCGTCATTCATAGGACGCTATATCTAAGCTTAAAAAATGCTACTTACTGTTTGGATTGAGCAATAAACTCTCTTCAGGCATAACACAATTCAGTTTGGTGTCTAATAACTTTTCAATCGGCTCTAAACGAAAAGCATCATCTTCACAGGCAAAGCTGATAGAGGTTCCCGTTTTACCAGCACGGCCGGTTCTTCCGATTCGATGCACGTAGTCTTCCGGCTCTTCAGGCAAGGTATAATTAATCACATGGCTAACACCATCAACATGTATTCCCCGACCTGCAACATCGGTAGCTACCATCACCTTTATACCACCTGATTTAAACGCCTCTAAGGCTTTCATACGACGATTTTGCGGCACATCTCCCGACAGTATGCCAACTTTGAAGCCCTGCTTTTTTAGCTTTTCATACAGCGTACGGCAGATATCTCTTCGATTGGCAAACACCATCACCGAATCTATTTCATCGGATCGCAATATATTTTCTAGCAAAATCATCTTTTCTTCAGTTGAAGCGATATAGATCTTTTGCTCTACGGTATCGGTTGCAATTTTTTCTGCATCAATCTCTACCGTGACTGGCTCAAATGTCCAAGATTGAGTGAGTCGCATAATTTCAGGCGTAAATGTAGCAGAGTAAAGCAGTGTTTGACGGTCTTCTTTCTTGGGTGTTAACTGCACCAGACGTCTAACTTGGGGAATGAACCCCATATCTAGCATGCGATCAGCCTCATCAATCACCAAAATCTCAACCTGATCTAAGTAAATATCTCGGTTATTAGCAAAATCTAACAGTCGACCCGGTGTTCCCACCAAAATATCACAGTGTCCACGCTGAAGCTTTGACAACTGTTTGCCATAGTCCATGCCACCAACTAAACAATGTACGCCTAAATCAACATGCTTGACTAAATTCGCGGCATCGTCGGCAATTTGAATGGCCAGCTCACGGGTTGGCGCCATAATCATAGCGCGCGTCTCGCCCAAATAGCGGTCACCCTCCACCGGATGCTTGATTAAATCAGCAATAATACTTAACAAAAAAGCCGCTGTCTTACCGGTACCGGTTTGCGCCTTGCCGACTAAATCATAGCCATGCAATGTATGCGGCAATGAGGATGCCTGGATTGGTGTGCAGTACTGAAATCCAGCATCATAAATCCCATGCATTAATTCACTGGGAAGCTCAAAGTCGTGAAATCTAGTCTTTCCCTCTTGCGGCTCAACAACAAACTGAGAAATATCCCATTTCTGGGTCTTTTTAAGTCTTGATCTAGAGGGTCGAGAAGACTTGCCAGAATTGGATGGGGTCGATTTAGCTGACGCTTGTTTGCTGTCTGATGATTCGGAACTTTTAGTCAAAGGGCACTGTACTTTTTTAGTTTTCGAGTAAGGCGACAGCCCTGTGGCTGTTCCCGCGTATTCACGTTGGCGGCAACTATAGCAGACTTGAGCCTAATTCGCTTAGATAATAATGACTTAGACTAATTGGTACAGCAATTGTATAAAATATACCTTCAGTTCGATAAGGTATTATTTGTATTGGCCAAGTGTGACACGATCCAAATGATTATAGTCTTGTTGGGTCGCTACCTTAGAGAAACCGGCAGCGCACATTAGGTCTCTGACCGCCTGTCTCTGATTGTAACCATGCTCAATAACTAACCAGCCATTTGTATTTAAATAAGCTGAACTTTGGCTAATTATGATTTTTATATCATCCAGTCCATCGGCGCCAGACACCAATGCAGACGGTGGCTCAAAGCGAACATCACCCACAACCAAATGAGGGTCATTAGCGGCAATATAGGGCGGGTTACTGACTATGAGATCAAAGGTATTATTTGTCGCCTTTAGCGCATCAAACCAAGAGCTTTGAAAGATAGTTACATTAGCTAGCTGTTGATGATCACAATTAGCCTTTGCCAATTCAACGGCTCCTGATTGCGAGTCTACAGCAATCCACTGCATATCTTGCCGCTCAGAGGCTAGCGCTAATGCAATCGCCCCAGTTCCGGTACCTAAATCTAAACCACAACTGTGTCTGGGTAGATTTAAGTTTAGCGCCATCTCTATCAATAATTCAGTTTCAGGGCGCGGTATAAGCGTATCACTAGATACCTTTAGGTCCATAGACCAAAAACCGCGAGAACCAACCAGGTAGGCAATAGGCATACCTTCAAAACGCTGATCTAAAAGGGATATAAATAGCGATTTCTGAGCCGAAGATACCTGCTTTTCAGGCCAGGTTCGCAACCAAGTCCGATCGACATCAAGAACATGGCATAAAAGAAGTTCACAATCTAATTGCGGCGAATCACTGGTTGGCTGAAGCTTAGCTGATAATTGAAGTAACTCAGAAACATTAGCCATTCTAAATAGCCATTATTCCGACAGAGTGGCAAGCTGTTCAGCCTGAAATTCATTAATTAATGGCTGTACAACCTCTGCCAAGCTTCCCTCCATAACCTCACTTAACTTATACAGGGTAAGATTGATTCTGTGATCGGTCACCCGACCCTGGGGGAAGTTATAGGTTCGTATTCGCTCTGAACGATCGCCACTGCCGACCAAATTTTTACGCTGCTCTGACTGTTCTTTAGCCGCAGCATCAGTCTGAGCATTATTTAGACGCGCCTGCAAAACCGACATGGCTTTGGCACGGTTCTTATGCTGCGAACGCTCGTCCTGACATTCCACCACAATACCGGTGGGCAGGTGCGTCAGTCGAATAGCTGAATCGGTTTTATTGACGTGCTGACCACCAGAGCCAGAGGCACGAAAGGTATCAACTCGCAGATCGCCTTTATTAATTTCAATAGCATCTTGCTCGTCGGCTTCAGGCATCACAGCTACGGTACAAGCTGAGGTATGAATACGCCCTTGAGATTCGGTTTCAGGTACTCGCTGTACGCGATGAGCACCAGATTCAAACTTCAGCTTCGAGTAAACACCTTTGCCAACGATACGGGTAATAATTTCTTTATAACCACCGTGATCGCCTTCATTCATGCTTATAACTTCTACTTTCCAACGCTGACGCTCAGCAAAGCGACTGTACATTCTGAATAGGTCGCCAGAAAAAATCGCAGCCTCATCACCGCCGGTACCTGCCCGGATTTCCAAGAAAACATTGCTATCGTCGTTGGGGTCTTTAGGTAGTAATTGTCGCTGTAAATCTAACTCTAAGGGTTCTAACTTAGATTCTGCTTCGGCTAATTCTTCTTGCGCCATAGCTCTCATATCTGGGTCAGAATCTTTAAGTAAAAGTTTCGCCTCAGCAAGATTATTAAGCACTTCTTGATAACTTAAGTACGCCTTAACTACCGGCTCTAACTCCGCATACTCTTTGGATAGATCTCTAAATTTATTCTGATCTGCAATTGTTTCAGCATCACTCATAAGAGCGGCAACCTCTTGGTAGCGCTCATTTAAATTATCTAACTTAGCTAAAATAGATGCCTTCATAGGGTTATTTTCACTTTTATCCTAAAAAATCCTGCATAAAAAACCTCAGGAAATAACTAATTATTAGGGGTGTTACTCAACCCCTAATGACTGTATCACAGCTCTAAACATTGATTTGGGCAGTGCATTTTCTGCCACCTGAACGTTTTGATAACCCATTTTATGCGCCATAAGTGCAATTCTATCACTCGGCACTACTAGGGGTATATGCTTATTCTGCGGAATATCCATTGCTTGAAGTAATTCACCACTGTGCACTACAAGACAGCCTGCTTCAGACATAAATTGTTTCGCTTCAACCAGTTTCTGCGGTTGAATTTGGCGTTGATATAGCTCGCAATATTCAATGGATGCACCGCGGCGAGTTAGCTCTTCTCCCAGCGTCTGTCGACCCTGGCCACCGCGCAAAATAAGTACCGACTTACCCTGTAAGTTTTGAAACTGCGCTATCTCTTGCAACAAACCCTCTGTATTTGGCTGCTTTTCAGGAAAGCTGACCGGATAATTAAACTCAGAAAATACATCTGCAGTTTGCTGACCCACGGCAAACAGTTCAATACCCTCTGGCAACACAGACCAAGACTGAGCAATAATAGGCAACCCAATTTCAGCCGCATTGGCACTAATAAAAATAACCTGATCGAACTGCTCCAACCGACCTATGCAATCACTAACAGTTCGAAAGTCATTATCGTTTTTCGATAGCGGCTGAATCTGCATAATGGGGATATAGTTAAATGGGATAGAAGCCTGATCTAAAAGCGCTAGAAAAGCATCTGCCTCGCGTAACGGCCTTACCACTAGAACAGGCTTATTACCCATTGTAGTTATTGCCCATAACAGCTGAAAGTATATCCCCCGCACCCATAGCAAGTAACTTGTCTGCGAGAGACTCACCTAATTTTTCCGTTGCGCTGGCGGGGCCATTTATAGATGTTTCCAAGATTGTCTTACCATCAACACTGCCCACTAGCCCACGAAGGTACAGGGTCTGATCATCGGCGTTAAGCTCAGCAAAACAGGCAATAGGCACCTGACAACCACCCTGTAAGCGGCGATTAACCGCACGCTCAGCAATAACACAGCAGGCTGTTTGCGGGTGGTGCAATGGCTCTAAAAGGGCCAATATATCGCTATCATCCGCGCGACTTTCGATACCGACCGCACCCTGACCCCCTGCCGGCAAACATAGATCAGTATCCAGTCGTGAGGCAATTCTATCCGCCATATCCAAACGAATTAAACCGGCACTGGCAAGAATAAGTGCATCGTAGTCACCATTATCAAGCTTGTTGAGGCGAGTATTAACATTGCCGCGCAAATCTTTAATGATTAAATGAGGATATTTTGCTCGTATTTGTGACTGGCGACGCAAACTCGATGAACCGACAACTGCATCTTTTGGCAACTGACTTAACTCAGAGTAATGATTGGACACAAAGGCATCGGTGGGATCTTCGCGCTCACAAATCACAGATAACGCCAAACCTTCAGGAAATTCCATAGGCACATCCTTCATTGAATGCACAGCGATATCCGCTCGCCCCTCCAACATCGCGACTTCTAGCTCTTTGACAAACAAGCCTTTGCCGCCTACTTTAGCCAATGGCGCATCGAGCAATTTATCACCGCGAGTACTCATGGCCACTAACTCAACCTGTAAATCAGGATGATGCAACGTTAATTGACGCTTTACATATTCTGCCTGCCACAAAGCAAGAGGGCTTTTTCTGGTCGCTATACGCAATTTATGGGTCACAGTTTTAACCTGAGATAAATTATTAGTGCCTATTATCATCAATTTATCGCTATTTGTCAGAGTAATCCGCCCTAAAACTGCTGTTTATTAAAATAATCGTATCTATAAGCCTAACTTCTACCCCCTATGCATCAGTATTAGCTATAATCGAAAAAATTATTAACGATTGGGCAATAGGGTCAATGAGCAAATCTAACAAAAACAAAACTGAACAGCTGGACAATTCTGCAACCAATGCCTCTTGGGGCGGTCGCTTCAATGAACCTGTAGATGCTTTTGTCGCGCGCTTTACGGCATCCGTTGACTTTGATCAGCGCCTTGCAATGCAAGATATCCAAGGCTCCATTGCTCACGCAAAGATGCTTGCTAAGGTCGGTGTTCTGACCGCTGATGAACTCAAGCAAATTATTGATGGTCTGGCTCAGATTAGCGATGAGATCAACCAGGGAAAATTTGCATGGTCGCAAGTCCTTGAAGATGTTCATATGAATATTGAAGCCGCACTAACCGAGCGCATTGGGATTGTTGGTAAAAAGCTTCATACCGGACGCTCTAGAAATGATCAGGTAGCTACCGATATTCGCCTTTGGTTGCGCGATCAAATTGATACCATCAAACCGCAAATTAGCCAGCTACAACAAAATATTATTGTTTTT
>MDTB01068669.1_pt1 | contig 73555 bp, 79 predicted proteins | sample 811161 | NCBI WGS metagenome assembly MDTB01 (sample SAMN05326650, study PRJNA326480) | marine metagenome | isolation source: seawater | place: Mediterranean Sea | collected 2009 | reverse complement strand
TATATTTTACTCCACTCACCATAATTTTTCTTTTCTGTGTCAAAGTGTGTCGTGAGTGTGTCGAGATTAACTAGATGTTGAGAAAGACTAAGATTGGCAAGGATAAAAAACCAAGGACTACCTCGTTGGCAACGAGACGCTCTACCACTGAGCTATGCCCGCTTAAAATTAAGTTTATTATAATTATTGTCGAATAAAAAACAAGTTTTAAAATTTTTTCTATTAAATGATTTCAATATCAGGCAGGGGGAAAATAAATTTTCCCCCGTTTCTTAAAAATTTATTTTCTTTTTTTAAAATGAAGTTTTTAAAATGCCAAGGTAATACGAGCAAATAATCTGGTTTATGTTTTTTTAATTCTTTTTCAGAAATAATTTTAATTTTAGAACCTGGGGTAAATTTATTAAATTTAAATTTATTTACCTCGCCAATATATCTCAACAAATTATTATCAATACCACAATATTGTAATATTACATTTCCTTTAGTAGATGCACCATATCCATAAACTTTTTTTTTCATATCTTTAAGATTTCGCAGCAAATCAATTAGTAGTTTTTTTTGTTTCTGACAATTTACAAAAAAGTTCTTAAATGTTTTAATTTCATTATATTTAAAATCATATTCTTTTTTTAATAACCAGTTTACAATTTTTTTATTTTCTGAAAATTTAGAGCCCTTTTTCGCTACAGTAATTGCAAAACTTCCTCCGTTAATATCATTAAATTCTAAGTCTATTATTTTAAAATTTACCTGGTCTAAAATATATTTAAGTGATCTCAACGAATAATACTCGATATGTTCATGACAAATGGTATCATAAGAAAAATTTTTTATCATTGATGGCATATAACTCTGCTCAAAATGCCATATACCATCTTTATCTAGACAATCGTGAACATCCTCAACAAATTTAATTGGATCTGGTAAATCATAAAACATTGCAATAGAGGTAATTATTTTTGCATTTTTTTTTAAAAATGGTTTGACAGCGTCACGAGAAAAGAAATCTGGAACTATTTTAATATCTTGTCTATATAACCTTGAAAATTTTTTTATAGTTGGATCAACTGCAAGCAAGTTGTATTTTCTCTCAAAAAATGACAAAAAAGTACCATCATTACTTCCGATATCAATTATACTATCGTCTCTTTTCAAATCGTACTTTTGTTTAAGTTTATTTACTTTATTTTTTAGGTGAATAAACATTGATTTATTTAAAGATGACATATATCCATAATTATCTCCATACATCTCCTGTGGATTAAAAGAGTTATCTAATTGAAGCAGTTTACAATTATCACACAAGACTAGAGAAAGGTTGCCTTTGCTCACTTTATCATTTTTTTTATTTAAAAATACTCCAGTGTAAGATTGTTTTCCAAGATTGAATGCTTTAAGCAAATTTTTTTTCTTACAAGATCTACATTGATTTATTTTCATAGTATTAAAACAATATATATATTTAATTTACGCACAAAATACCATTATTTACTTGTACGAAACAACTTTCCATTTTTTTTGAGTACCCACCCATTTTTTAAGTTTTTTATTATATAGACTAATAGAATGATCGCCCGGCCTGTTTTTATATAAAAATAATTTAATATTTTTTGTATTTAGTGTCTCAACAATTTGTCTAAATGAACTTTCTATTAAATGAATTTCTTTTGCTTTTTCTAGAATCATAGCATAATCAAAGATTGAATACTTATAGTTGTTTCTAACAATATGATATTTTTTTTTATTAACTTATCCGATATAAAAATATTTCTGCTTGGATCGTCATGGATAAATATATAGTTTTTTTTTTTTCCAACAATATTTTTATAAACTTTTTTCTCTCTTGTAATATCTCTTTTCCAATAAGATTTTTTAAATCTATAACTAAATGGTATTTCAAATTGTTTATAAAAAACTACATCACATGGCCAAGGATTTTCTTTATCTATATTCAATGAATTAGTGGTATGGTAAAATTCGTGACCGATTTTAATTAGTTCAAAATTGCTTCTAATTTTTGCTATATGATTTTTTACATCAGCAATTTCACCTTTGGAATTATTCCTAACCCCTATAAGAGATATATTTTTAATATCTCTGTACATAAATTTAATTGATTTTAAATGTGAATTTTTACAAAATAAATAGAATTTACTATAGGGTTTGAGAGATATTAAATGTCTTATCAAACCATTACATAATATCATATCTCCTAGACCTAAATGCTGATGTACATAATATTTCATAACTTTATAAAATCATTGTTAAGTGTTTCTTTTTGAATTTGTTCAAATTCTTTTTCGTCAAAATAACCTGATTTTTTGTAACTTTTTTTGTGGTCTAGTACCTCAAATAATGATTTATACTCTTCTTTGACAAAAAAAGCATTTGTGCCAGAGGAGTCTGTGGCTATGAATTCGAATTGTTTTGATTTTAGAAGTTCACAATACGCATCGAGCGATGCACCAAAATACTGATCATTATCTTTTTTAAAATTTTCTGAGTAAGGGATCGTAATACATTCATTTCCTAAAAAAGGGTTATATTCTAAACATACTACTTTTATGTTATTAAGATTTATATTTTTCAAAACCCAATAGTCGACACCATCAATATCAATAGAAAAAAAATCTATATTTATATTTTGTACCAATTCAGATATATTTTTTTTGTTCACGTATTTATTAATTATATTTATTTTAGAATTCTTGAAATAAATTTTTAGTAGATCTTTAGTTAGGTCACAAGTATTTTTGTTAGCATCTACTAATATACCATTCCATTTGTTTTTAATTAAGTTTAGAGTATTTGATTGATTATACTCAAAACCAATCTCGAAAAAAAATTTATCATTTGGAACTAACGAAAATATATATTCAATAATACCGTCCTCATTATTTTGAGAACTGATATTATATTCATATGAGTTGATTTTATCTGGGTTTTCACATTTAAAATCAATTAAATTTTTTTTTCTATTTAGGCTTTTTTTAAATTTTTTTTTTTTCTCTTGAAATACTAAGAAATCGTATAACTTTGGTAATGGATTTTTGGTAGCTTCATAAATTCTACTTAATAAGATCTTTTTTTTTTGTTGAATTATTTTTCCGATTCCCATATTCCGATTAAACTATATCATATAAATATGCAAAAAATATTAGTTGAAATATCTGTGGCAGAATTATTAGATAAAATAAGTATTCTAAGTATAAAAATGAGTAAAATTAAAAATAAGAATAAAAATAAATTGATAAAGAATGAGATGAATATCCTCAATAGTTATTTAAAAAAAAACTTAAAGATAAATAAAAAGATCAGAAATTATCAAAAATTACTGTTAAAAGTAAACCTAAGTTTGTGGAATATAGAGGACAATATAAGAAAAAAAGAAAAGATTAAAAATTTTGGTAATGAATTTATAGACTTGGCGAGAAAAGTTTATATTAATAACGATAAAAGATCCAAAATTAAATTAAAAATAAATAAATATTTTGGATCAAATATTGTTGAGGTAAAGAGTTATTCAAAATATTAAAAATATGATTTTAAAAATTTTTTATATTAATTTTATTTTCTTTCTATGATCATATGGCTAGCTTCATATCCAAAAAGTGGTAATACATGGGTTCGATCATTTTTATCAGCATATTATTTTACCGAGGACGGATCGTTTGAATTTGATCTTCTTGAAAATTTTAAAAAATTTCCAAGTGAAGATTTTATAAAACATAGACTCGACGATCCTGGTGAAATAATTAAGTTTTGGAAACCTGTACAAGAACAGATCTTAAAAAACAAAGATATTACTTTTTTAAAAACTCATAATTGTTTAATGTCAATTAATGGTCACAAGTTCACGACTACACGTTTTACTAAAGGTGTAATATATATCGTTCGAGATCCGAGAAATGTACTGACATCTTTTAGTTATCATACAGATACTTCTTATAATGAAGCATTAGAATTTATGATGAAAGAAGACACAATTTTGTATAATAAAAAAACTGAAAATTATAATTCTGTTGATTTTATTTCATCTTGGTCAAATCATTATAAAACTTGGTTATCTAACAACCCTTTTAAAAAAATAGTAATTAAATATGAAAATTTACTAATCGATGGTGAAAACGAATTTAAAAAATTAATTAAATTCATTAATTTATTAACTGGTCTTGAAAAGAATATCAATGACAACAAGTTCGAGAAAGCATTAGAAACTACGAGTTTTTTAAATTTACAAAAAAAGGAGAAAGATGGAAAATTTCACGAAAATGTATTTTCAAATTCAAATAAAAAATTGAATTTTTTCAATCTAGGTAAAAATAATAATTGGAGAAACATATTACCAACTGACATAAAAGAAAAATCTAATAAAGTTTTTTTAGACGATATAAAGTATTTTAAATATTAATTTAATTTGTTATTATTAAATATGAATATAAAAAAAAAAGATGTACTACCTTTGGAAATTCCTTTATTTCCTTTGTCAAATTTTATTATTTTCCCATCCAGCACAGTTCCTCTTAACATCTTTGAACCAAGGTATATTCAAATGATAGACGACTCTATGAGTTCACATAGATGTATTGGTATGGTGCAACCTAAAAATAAAGCATCCAAAGAAAAACCTGACCTATACTCTGTTGGTTGTTTAGGAAAAATTACAAGTTTTAATGAGACAGAGGATGGAAGATATCTCATTATATTAAACGGGATTCAAAGGTTTGAAATTATAAATGAAGTGAATAAAGATAAACTTTATAGAAGTTGCAATGTAAACTATAAAAAATTTAGTAAGGATCATGAAGCAGATAATCAACAAATGAATTCGAATGATTTACAAACTATTTTCAAAAATTTAAAATTATTATTTGAAAAACAAGGATATTCTATTAATTGGAAAGAGATAGAGAAGCAGAGTCTTGATCAAACCATTAATACTTTATCAATGGCTTCGCCGTTTTCATTAGAAGAAAAACAAATTCTTTTAGAAACTATTGATTTAAAAGATAGAAAAAAAAAATTGGAGGAGATTCTTAATACTTACGTGATTGATAACTTTAGTAACACAACTTTACAGTAATTTATAAGCCTTTATTAGCAATCCTAGAACTGTAGTTTTTAATAAATTTACTTTTTTGCAACAAGCTAAAAAACCTATTAGTAATTTTAGCAGGTAACTTATTTTCTAAAAAGAAAAATTCTAAGATAAAATCTAAGCTGCTTGCAAAAATTAAGTTTTTAGATTTAACTTTATGCTCAAATTTTTTTGCAATTTCGTAATTAATTGGCAACCCTAAATCGATTTTCTCATTAATAATATTCATTAATTCCTTCGTGTCTCTTAGGCACATATTAAAACCTTGTCCTGCAAGCGGATGAATTTTATGAATTTTATCTCCAAAAGCTATTATATTCTGATGGTAATAGTTTTTTAATAGTGACATACTTAGATCAGAGCTTTCAAAGTCTTCAAATTTCAATTTTTTATATTTATTGTTATATTTGATTACAAAAGCTTTTAGATTTTTGAGTTCCATATTAGTTTTATTGGAGGAAAAAACTACAGAGGTTTCTGAATTCGAAATTGGTAAAAAAGCTAAAGGACCAAATTTTGTAAAAATTTGAATTGCATTATTATTAGTAATTTTTTCGTGTTTTATAATTGTCGTGTAAGCTTTACTTAAATAATTTTTTTTTATTTTTTTAAAAAAAAATTTTTTTGCTGTATTATTATTTAGAAAAGTATCAATTATTAGATCGTTTTTATTTAAAAAAGAATCAGAGTAAATTTTTTTTAAATTCCTTTTTAAAAATTTTATAGATTTAGTTTGTCTAATATTTTTTTGTATTACCTTTTTAATATCTGAACTTTTAAACATATAAAACTGATTAATACTTTTAGAGTGGAAATTTAATATTTCTTTTTTGAGGTTTTTTTCGTCGTATATACTTATACTTTTAATCGGAAAACCATATTTAAGTAATTCTGGAAAACTTTTTTTTAGAAAATTAATGTTTTCCTCTGTAATACCTATGGTTCTAGTAGATTTACTAATATCAAGATTTTTTTGGTAATAAAGGTTTAATTTTATTTTCTTTTCAGATATTTTTTTTGCTAAAACAAGCGCAGGTAGACTGTTTCCTACAATAGATATATTCATAAAAAATAATTTTATCAGGAAAAATTAAATGATACAAAGTGACAAATCTGAGTCGAATATATGAATATAAAAAGTTATATAACAAAAATTAACGATTTCTTTATAAAAAGGTTAATTGAGTTGTTTGGTATCATTTTGTCCACTTTGTCCATTTTGCTAATGGCATCTTTTTTAACATATTCTCCAGAAGATCCTAATTTTATTAATACCGGAAATAATGAAATAAATAATATTCTAGGTTTTAATGGAAGTTACGTATCTGACTTTTTTATTCAGTCATTCGGGTTAATATCGTTTCTCATACCAGTAACATTTTTTTTTAAAGGTATTAACATAATAAGAACTAAAAATTTAATATCTGTTATTAGTGGACTTTTTTTTACTGTTCTTTACGTATCAATTGGTACAATTTTTTTTTCTATCTTTTATCAGGAATCTTTTTGGCTTAATATTAATGGTAATGGAGGTTTTGTTGGGAAATATTTTGCTAACAGTCAATTATCAAGCCTCTTTTTTGAAGAGTATAAATTAACCTATTATATATTAATTCTTATTTTATTGTTTCTTTTTTCAGTTTCTATAGATTTAAATTTCAAATCATTTCTTTCATTTGTAAAGGTTATTAAAAATGTAAAGTTCAGTAAAATAAACGAGAAAATTCTACCAGATAATAATAATGTCTACGAAAACAATTTTAATGATGATAAATTAGAAGAAAAAGAGAAAATTCAGCGGGATCTACCATTCAACAATGTTAATATATCTGAAAATAAAAAAATAAAATTTTTATTACCTAAAATAGATAATTTAAATTTACCCGAAGAGACTGAAACAAAGCAGAATAATAATGAAAAGTTGGATATTATAAATTTAGAGAAAATTTTACTCGACTTTGGAGTAGAGGGAAAGATAAAAAAAGTAAACTATGGCCCAGTGGTTACGTTAAATGAATTTGAACCGGCAGCAGGTGTAAAAGTATCAAAAATAATAAATCTTTCAGAAGATATAGCGAGAAATACAAGTTCTGAATCTGCAAGAATTTCTATTATTCCTGGGAGCAGCACGGTTGGAATTGAAATTCCTAACTTGGAAAGAGAAAACGTTTACTTAAGAGAAATAATTTCAAATCAAAACTTTTTAAAAAAGGAATATAAATTACCTATAGCTTTAGGAAAAAGTATATCTGGATTACCAATAGTTGGTGATTTAAGTGCAATGCCTCATTTACTTATAGCAGGCACAACTGGCTCTGGAAAATCAGTTTGTATAAATACAATTATATTATCCCTTCTTTACAAACATCCCCCGGATAGGTGTAAGTTTATTTTAATAGATCCTAAGATGTTGGAATTATCCACTTACGAGGGAATACCTCACTTGTTATGCCCGGTAATAACCGAAGCAAAAAAAGCTACCTCTGTTCTTGGTTGGGTAGTTAAGGAGATGGAGAATAGATACAAACTTATGACCAAAGAGGGCGTTAGAAATATCGATGGTTACAATTCAAAGCATAAAGTTTCTATGCCGTATATTATCGTAGTAGTAGATGAAATGTCAGACCTAATGCATGTTGCAGGTAAAGAGATTGAAAATTATATTCAAAAACTATCTCAAATGGCAAGAGCATCTGGAATTCATATAATTATGGCAACTCAAAGACCTAGTGTAGATGTAATTACAGGAACTATTAAAGCAAATTTTCCAACAAGGATTTCTTTCCAAGTAAGCTCAAAAATTGATAGCAGAACTATTCTTGGAGAACAGGGCGCAGAACAACTATTGGGGAAAGGAGACATGTTATATATGTCGTCAGCAAATAGAATTATTAGAATTCATGCACCGTTTGTATCAGATGAGGAAATTGAAAAAGTAAATAGTTTTGTTAGATCACAAGCAGAACCGGATTATGTGGATGAAATACTTCATTATTCTGAGGAGAAAGATTCTCAGGGTTTAGTTGATCGTGACGAAAATCAAGATGATTTATATGAAACGGCTCTTGAAATAGTAAAGTCCGAAGGTAAAGCTTCAACGTCATTTCTTCAAAGAAAATTACAAATTGGATACAATAGAGCAGCACGAATTATTGATATGATGGAAGAAAAAGGAATTGTGAGTAGAGCAAATCATGTAGGTAAAAGAGACGTTTTGTAATGAAAAGTTTTATTTTTTTTTTAATTTTTTTTTTTCATACCAACTACAGTTTAGCATCAATTAAGGAAAAAATTATTATCAAATTTAATAAAATTGAAAATCTTTCATTTAATTTTACTCAAACAATAAATGGTAAAGATGAAAAAGGAAGTTGTATAATAAAATATCCAAAAAAAATTTATTGCAAATATGATTTAAAATTTAATAAAATATTAGTATCTAATGGTAAATCTTTGGTTATTAAGAGTGATAAAAATAATCAGTATTATAGATACCCCCTGGATAGCACCCCTCTAAACTTGTTACTAGATAAAAATTTTATTTTAAAAGAATTAAAAAATTTAAATCTAAAAAATGTAAATGATAAGTATTACTTATTATCCATAAAGGAAAATAACAAAAATCTTAATATTTTTTTTGAAAAAGATACATTAAATATAACTGGATGGCAGACGGAAGATGTGTACCAGAATTTGGCAGTCACTTATATTTATAATCTTAGAGTGAACACAAACATAAAACAAAAAATATTTAACTTACCGAAACTTAATTAATTAAGCTGGAATTTTAATTTTTTCTTTTCTAAATACTTTCATGCCTCTTGATTTATAATTTTGAAGAGCATTTTTATGATCGAGTGAACAAGTGTGAACCCAAACTTTTTTGGAGCCTTTGTTAAATCCTAATTTTATTGCGTAAGATAACAAATTGCCTCCATATCCTTTTTCTCTAAATTCTCTCAATATTCCAAAATAAGCAATTTCAGTATCCTTTGAACCATTATCAAAAATTATTTCAAAAAAACCTACCAAATTATTGTTTTCCATTTGGACATAAGTTTGAACGCTTTCATTTTTAAGATAATTAATCCAAGATTGATCATTCCAAGAAAGTCTATCTAACCACCTATGTTCTTTGCCAATTTGTTTATAAAAAAATTTATTCAGATTAAAGTCGATAGGGTCGACTAATTTTATAATCTGATTTTGACTTTTTATATTTACTTCATGGAGATCATTTATATTTTTAATTTCTAAATAGTATCTAAAAATTTCTCTCATGAAGTAACCATCTTTCCTATTTTTTCTCCGCCAAATAAGTGAAAGTGTAAATGCGGAACTTCCTGACCACCATTTTCTGAAATATTTGCTAAAACTCTATAACCTTTTCCATTTTCATCTGAAATATTTAATTTTTTAGCTACCGTTGTGATAGCCTTCATTAGGCCAGTTATTTCTTCATTTGTTGCGTTGTTGTTAAAATCGTCTAAGTTAACGTATTTCCCTTTAGGAATAACAAGTGCGTGAATTTTTTTTTGGGGATTAACATCGTAAAATGAGAGTACAAAATCATCTTCATAGATTTTTTTACATGAAATTTCTTCTCTTAAAATTTTTGCAAAAATATTATTATCATCATAATTCATTCTAATACCTCTATTTCTTTTACAATACTTATAATCTTATTACCTGTAAGAATAGCATTAACTACGCTACATTCATAATATGCATTTGAATTATCTTCAGCTATTGTTTTTAATTTGCTACATTTTTCCTCAGATTCGACATATAGATGTTCTTTAAGCTCTGGAGGGCTCCCCAAATACATTATCAATGCAATTACCTGTCCCTCTCTCTCGATTTCAGCAATTTCCTCTAACTGAGTAACTTTTGTGTCGACCCCAATTTGAAAATTTTTAATTGCAATAAAGCCCTTATAACCAATGAACACTATAAGTATGATTAAAATAATTTTTACTTTGCCCATGAGATAGACTTCATGATTTATTTTAATTTTTATCTAGCACTTTTTTTACTGTTTCGCCCATAACAGAAGGGTTCTTTGAAATTGTAACCCCACACTGTCTTAATATTTCCACTTTTTCTATCGCACTTTCTCCATATGCTGAAACAATAGCACCAGCATGGCCCATTACTCTGCCTTTAGGAGCTGTTAATCCTGCAATATAAGCTATCACTGGTTTTTTCATGTTGTCCTTTGCAAACTCACCTGCCGCAACCTCTTGTGGTCCACCAATTTCTCCTATCATTAAAATTGCATCTGTCTCTTTGTCCTCCTCAAATTTACCAATTATATCCTTAAAAGAACTACCATTAATTGGATCTCCGCCAATTCCAACACTTGTAGATATGCCAATGTTTAAATCCTTTAATTGTTGAGCAGCTTCATAACCTAAAGTACCTGATCTACTAATTATTCCGACTGTTCCCTCTTTATATATATGACCAGGCATAATACCTAACATTGATTTTCCTGGGCTTATGATTCCGGCGCAATTCGGTCCAACTAAACTCATTTTTTCAGATTTTGAGTATCTACGCATATATCTTTTTATTTTAATCATATCGTGCGATGGAATACCGTCAACAATTGCAACACATGTTCTTATACCTGCATCAGCAGCTTCCATGGCCGAGTCTGCAGCAAAAGCTGGAGGCACAAACAATATTGATGCGGTCGCACTTGTATTGTCTACAGCTTCTTTTACAGTATTAAAAACTGGTAAATCTAAATGCTTTGTTCCTCCTTTGCCAGGTGTTACACCTCCTACAACATTTGATCCATATTTAATCATTTCTTCGGCATGGAACGTTCCCATTTTACCGGTAAAACCTTGAATTATAATCTTCGTACTTTTGTTAATTATTACTGCCATAATTATCCTTTTAAAACTTTTACAGCTTTGTTAGCTGCATCCTCCAAGGAACTTGCCTCTATAAACTTAATTTTACTATCTCTTAAAATCTTATTTCCTTTATCAACATTTGTTCCTGCCAATCTAATAACTAGTGGGACTCTGATATCAATTTTGTCTAAAGCTTGAACAATTCCCTCTGCAACCCAATCACATCTATTAATTCCAGCAAATATATTTACTAAAATAACTTTAACTTTTTCGTCCATCGAAATTAGTTTAAATGCTTTGACAATTTTTTCTGGTGTAGCTCCTCCCCCTACGTCTAAGAAGTTTGCGGGCTCACCTCCTGCTAATTTTATCATATCCATTGATGCCATAGCTAGACCAGCACCATTAATTATATTACCAATATTCCCATCTAAACTTACATAATTTAATCCTCTGTCTGATGCATAAACTTCGCTTGGGTTCTCTTGAGTTTTGTCTCTTAACTCTGAAATTTGGTTTCTTCTAAACAATGCGTTGTTGTCAAAACTCATTTTACAATCAAGCGCTAAAATCTGCCCTTGAGCTGAAACTGCTAAAGGATTGATCTCCACCATTGTTGCATCTAATTCGCTAAATGCTCTATAGCAACCTATAATAGTGTCAGCAGTTCTATTTATTAATTCTGGAGCCACCCCAAGACCAAAAGCAATCTCTCTAGCTTGAAATTTTTGCATACCAACTGCAACTTCAATTTTTGATCTAATTATACTCTCAGGTTTTTCTTTTGAAATTTCCTCAACACTCATTCCTCCCTCTGTCGATGCAACGACCATTATACTTTCAGAGCTTCGATCAAATACTAAACCTAAATAAAATTCCTTTTTAATATCAGTTGCTTCCTCAACATAAATTCTATTTACAATTTTACCTTGGGGACCTGTTTGATTTGTAACTAATTTTTTTCCTAAAAGTTTGTCTGTTGCTTGAGCAACCTCCAAAGGTGAATTACATAAAATAATTCCTCCTGCTTTTCCTCTCGCACCTGAATGTATTTGCGCTTTAACAACCCACTTGGATCCACCAATTTCTCTAGCTTTGTTTTCAGCATTTTCTGGACTATATGCAATTCCACCTCTTGGAATAATAACTCCAAAATCAGCTAGTAGTTTTTTTGCTTGGTATTCGTGAATATCCATATTATTTTTTTTGGATAAGTTTATCTATGTTAACTATATTTTCAGCCATACGAGCTGACGCAGCATCTATCATTCTTCCATCTAACTGAGCTGCACCTTTGCCTTCTTTTGCAGCTTTATCTAGTTCATCTATAATTCTTTTTGCTTTTTTAACCTCTTTTTCTGGAGGAGTGAAAACTTGATTTGCTAATTCGATTTGCGATGGATGAATTGCCCATTTCCCCTCTATTCCAATTGCAGCACCTCTCTTTGCAGATAAAATATAACCATCCGGATCATTAAAATCCCCAAATGGTCCATCAATGGCTCTTAATCCGTAAGCTCTGCATGTCATAACCATTTGAGATAAACCATGATGCCATTGGTCTCCAGGATAATCTGGATTTAGTCCCCCTATAACAACTGTTCTAGCTCTCAAACTTGCTGCATAATCTGCAACACCGAAATGAAGAGCTTCTAATCTCTCACTAGATATAGCAATTTCTTTTATATTGGACATGCCTAGCGCTGTTTCTATTAAGCATTCTAATCCAATTTTATTTTTAATTTTTTTGCTCTCTTCAATCTGGGTTAGTAAACAATCGACCATATAGACATCGCTTGCTGTTCCTGCTTTGGGGATTAGTATAGTGTCTACCTTCTCTCCAACTTGTTCAACAATATCTACTACATCGCGATACATATAATGCGTATCCAAACCATTTATTCTTACAGAAATTGTTTTTCCTCTTTCTCTCCAATTAATTTCTTTTAGTGCTTTTATTGTATTTTCTCTTGCAGTAACTTTATCGTTTGGTGATACAGCATCTTCAAGATCTAAAAAAACATAGTCTGCATTTGAATTAAGAGCTTTCTCAAACATTTTTGGAGCAGAACCAGGGACTGCTAATTCACTTCTATGTAATCTTGATTTTGCGGGTTTATAATATTTATGACTCATAATTTAATTCTAGATTTATTTAATCAGGTATCCGCAATAAACCTAATTTTTATAGATTTGTAGCAAATAATTTAAAATTAATGAAGTTATTTCTTACGTTTTTTTAATTCAGCCATAACATCCTCTATATTGATGTTATTCGCCTCTAGATATACTATCAAATGATATAGAACATCTGCTGCCTCGTGAACTGTATTAGTGTTATTATCTACTGCTTCTATAAGTTCGGCAAACTCTTCTTTTACTTTTGCTAAAACAAGATTTTTATCTTGTAGTAATTTTTTGGTATACGAACTATCTGGAGAACTTTTTTTCCTTTCTCTAACTAATTTAATCAATTCTTCTAAAGTATTTAACATTAAATTCTAACTGGAATTCCTTTACTATTTAAATATTCTTTTGCCTCTATAACAGAATATGTTCCATAATGAAATATTGAAGCTGCTAATACAGCACTAGCGTTTCCGTCTTTTATACCTTCAACCATATGATCAAGATTACCTACACCTCCTGAAGCAATCAAAGGGATATTTACAATAGAAGAAATTTTTTTCATTAAGTCGATGTCATACCCAATTTGAGTACCATCTCTATCCATTGAAGTAACCAATAGTTCTCCTGCGCCACTATCTTCCATTTCTTTAGCGAAATCTAATGCATCTAATCCTGAATTATTTCTTCCTCCATGAGTATATACATCCCATTTATTTCCATTTTTTTTAGCATCAATAGCAACAACTATGCATTGTGATCCAAATTTTTTCGAACTTTCTAACACTACATTTGCATTTTGTACTGCAGCGGTGTTTATAGATACTTTATCTGCACCACAGTTTAGTAGTTTATTTATATCCTCTATATTTCTTACTCCGCCACCTACCGTTAAGGGTACAAAGCATTTCTTTGAAGTTTTTTTTACAACCTCATAAATTGTATCTCGATTTTCATTTGAAGCTGTAATATCTAAAAAACAAATCTCATCTGCTCCACCATCACTATAAATTTTAGCTTGCTCGACAGGATCCCCAGCGTCCTGTAAACCAACAAAATTAATTCCTTTAACAACTCTACCATTCTTGACATCTAAACAAGGTATTATTCTTTTTTTAAGCATCAATCTCTTTCGCTAAATCTTCTAGCTTTATATCACCATCATAAATTGCTTTACCAACTATTATGCCTTCTATATTTTTATTTTTAAGTTCCTTTGCCTTTTTAATATCCTCTATTGAAGATACGCCTCCTGAAATTATTACAGGAAATTTTGAGGTATTTGCAATTTTTTCAGTTCCCTCAAAATTTGGACTTGTCTTCATTCCATCTTTATTTATATCTGTATAAATTAATCTTGAAACTCTATATTCGTTTACTTCTTTTAGAAAATCTAAAATTTTTAAATTAGAATTTTTCTTCCACGCAGAGACAGCCAAATATCCATCTTTTGCATCTAAACCTAAAGCAATTTTATTTGGGAATTTTTCACAGGCATTCTTTAAAAATTCCTTATCATTGATGGCAGCACTCCCTAGTATAACTTTTTCAACGCCAGCATCAGTATATTTTTGAATACTATCGAAGTTTCTAACTCCACCACCTACTTCTATTTTGATGTCAAATTTATTAACTATATCTTTAATAATTTCTAGATTCACCATTTCACCAGTTAAAGCTCCATCTAGATCAATAATATGTAAATTTTTAAAACCACTATCTTTATACCTTTGAGCTTGATCAACAGGGGACATTTCATACTCAGTTTTATTATCAAAGTCTCCTTTGACTAATCTTACGCATTTTTTATCTTTAATATCTATTGCAGGTAAAATTTTCATTTATAAATTTATAAAATTATCCACTAATTTTAACCCAGTTTTGTCACTTTTTTCAGGATGAAATTGCGTTCCAAATATATTTTCATTTTCAATCGAACAAACTACTTTTGTTGAATAATCAGTAGTTGCAGAAATAACTTTATTATCAGTGGGTATAAATTCATAACTATGAACAAAGTACATATGAGAATTATTTTCAATACTTTTAAAAATCTTACTATCTTTGACAATATTTATTTGATTCCACCCAATATGAGGAAGCTTATATTTTCCATTGTGATTGTCTATTTTTGAAACTTTTCCGGATATCCAGCCTAATCCTTTTGTTTCTGTTTCTTCATACCCAACATCGGCAAACATCTGTAAACCTACACAAATACCAAGTAGTGGCTTTTTTTTATTTATTGCAAATTCATTTAGTGCATCCACCAAACCACTGATATTATTTAAAGCTTCAATGCAACTTCTAAAGGAACCTTGTCCTGGTAAAACTAGCTTGTCACTGGAATTAATTTTTTTAATGTCAGATGTAACTTCAATATTTACTTTATCTTTTGCAACTTTTTTAAATGAATTAATCACAGAACTTATATTCCCTGATTTATAATCAACAATGGATAGTTTCATTAGTTATTTTATTTTATAAAGAACCTTTAGTGGATGGAATGGCTTTTCTATTTCTTGGATCTATTTCCATTGCAGATCTTAGAGATCTGGCAAGTCCTTTAAAACACGACTCTATAATGTGATGACTGTTGTCACCATAAATATTCTCAACATGTAAAGTAATTCCTGCAGATTGAGAGAAGGCCTGAAACCACTCTTTAAAAAGCTCAGTGTCCATTTCCCCTAATTTCTCGACCTTTAATTTCACGTTCCAAATCAAGTAAGGTCTATTAGATACATCTATAACTACTCTTGTTAAAGCTTCATCCATAGGAATTATTGCATGTGCATATCGTTTAATTCCTTTGAATTTGTTTGATGCTTTTTTTAAACATTCGCCTATTGCGATGCCAGAGTCTTCTGTTGTGTGGTGGAGGTCTATATGTGTATCACCTTTAGCTTTTATGTTCATATCTATTGAAGAGTGTTTTGATAGCTGCTCAAGCATGTGGTTAAGAAACCCAATACCTGTATCGATATTGTACTTTCCATTACCATCAATGTTCATATCAACACTCATGTTAGTTTCATTTGTTTTTCTGTTAATTTTAGCTTTTCTCTTCATTTTTAAACAACATATATAGAGATTATCTCGCTATATCAATAATAGTCTCATCCCCTTGAAGTATTAAAAATAATCTCCATTTAATACTTATGACAACAATTGTATTGGTAAGAAAAAATAATGACGTAGTTGTGGCAGGTGACGGACAAGTTAGCATGGGTAACACTGTTATCAAAAGTACAGCTAAAAAAGTAAGAAGAATTGAAAAAAGGGATGTTGTAGCAGGATTTGCAGGTTCAACTGCTGACGCTCTAACTTTATTTGAAAGATTAGAGTCGAAATTAGAAAAACACGCAGGTAATCTTTCAAGGTCTGCTGTAGAGTTAGCAAAAGATTGGAGAACAGATAAATACCTTAGAAGATTAGAAGCTTTGATGGCCGTAGCAGATAGGGAAAAAAGTTTTATAATCTCCGGGACTGGAGATGTTTTGGAACCTGAGGGAGATGTAATAGGAATTGGTTCGGGTGGAAACTATGCTTTGGCTGCAGCTAAAGTTTTAATGGACACTGAAATGTCTGCGGAAGAAGTTGCGAAGAAAGCAATAAAAGTGGCTTCGGATATATGTGTTTTTACAAACAATAACTTAAATATAGAGAAAGTCTGATGGAAAAATCCAACGTAACAACACTTAAAGCAATAGATAAAAAAAATGAAAGTGGGAGTTTAACTACATCACTTTCCCCAAGAGAGATTGTTTCAGAACTTGATAGATTTGTTGTAGGTCAAAATAAAGCAAAAAGAGCCGTTGCAATTGCATTACGTAATAGATGGAGAAGACAAGCTTTAACGGGAGATATGAGGGACGAAGTTCTGCCTAAAAATATTTTAATGATTGGACCAACTGGGGTTGGTAAAACAGAAATATCTAGAAGGTTATCAAAATTAGCAGAAGCTCCCTTTGTAAAGGTTGAAGCAACTAGATTTACTGAAGTTGGATATGTAGGTAGGGATGTAGAGCAAATTGTTAGAGATTTGTTGGAAATAGCGATTTCAATGGAGAAAGTAAAGAAAAGAAAAGAGGTTAAGTTACAAGCTCAAAAACTCGCGGAGGACAGAGTTCTCGACTCTATTGTTGGTTCAAAAGCAACTGTTGCAACCAGAGAGAGCTTTAGAAAAAGACTTAGAAACGGGGACCTTGACGATAATGAAATAGAAGTAGCTGTGAATGAAACTGGAAACATGCCCTCATTTGAAATACCTGGAATGCCAGGTGCAAATATAGGAATGATAAATATTTCTGATATGCTTGGGAAATCAATGGGTAGTAAGCCAAAAAGAAAAAAAATGTCTGTGAAAGAGTCTTACGAGATTTTAATGAACGAAGAGTCAGACAAACTTATTGAACAAGAAAAAATTATTAAATCTGCAAAAAACACAACAGAGAACAATGGAATAGTTTTTTTAGATGAAATTGATAAGATTTCTGCAAGGACAGATAGAGTTGGCGGTGATGTATCTAGAGAAGGTGTTCAAAGAGATTTACTTCCGTTAATTGAGGGCACAACTGTAAGCACAAAATACGGACCTGTAAAAACAGATCATATTTTGTTTATTGCATCTGGTGCCTTTCAACTAGCAAAGCCCTCAGATTTATTACCAGAACTGCAAGGAAGACTGCCTATAAGAGTTGAATTAGATCCCTTAAATAGCAATGATTTTAAAAGGATATTGCGTGAGCCAGATAATAGTTTAATTAAACAGTACAAAGCATTACTTCAAACTGAAAATGTTGATTTAGAATTCACGGATGATGGTATAGATGCTATTGCAAATATAGCAACAGAAGTGAATAGTTCTGTTGAAAATATAGGGGCTAGACGACTACATACTATAATTGAAAGAGTTCTAGACGAAATAAGTTTTACTGCAACAGATAAAGCAGGAGAGAAAATAGTTGTTAACTCTGAATATATAGAAAAAAATCTAGGAGAACTAACTAAAGATACCGATTTATCAAAATTTATTTTATAACTTTGTATTCAAAATTTTGAGTGTGCTCATTGACTTGAAGCTCCGTGGCACCGTTTCGCAAATGAAATTTTCTAGCCATTTCAGTTAATGGAGACAAAGTAACTAATCTATTTAAATGATTTGATTTTTTAATCATCTTGTAAACTTCCTTAACTATCAATTTACCTCCCCCCTTTTTTTTTGACCAAACAGTATATGCTATAGCGATTTTTCCAACATTTTGATCTCTGTTGGCGCTTTGTAAGAAAGCATCTTTGCTTAACTGATCTAATTCATTAACAGTCTTTGGAATTTGGTTGGTAAAAGCAAAACACATAACTGCATGGATTTCATTTTGGTACTTTACACCGTATATTTTTCTTCCATAGCTTGTCCTAAATTCATTACTTAATTCTGGCCTCACAGGATCATCTTTGATGTCGCATTTCTCTAATTCCACTAATTCAGCACCTTTAACCCATGCATAAAAATTTTGTATTTTGCTCTGAATATTTTTTGTAACTTTTGAGAATTTATCCCTATCTTTGAGGAGTCTGTCCTTGAGCTTCTCATTTAGAATTTTTGTTTTATTTTTAATATCTAGTTTCATTTTCTTTTTAATATAATTGTAAAACTTCCTTTATTAAGATCATTGATTTCTTTATCATCTATATGCTTTATTTTATCTATTAAATTTTTGTTGTTTTTTATAAAATCTGGAACTGCATATTTCAATATCCCTAAATCTTTAGAAGAGTATGGATCGTTTAAATTTTTTGACCTCAATCCTTTTCCTGTAATTATATTTAATCTATAAATACCATTATTATATGAATTTATTATTAAATTTTCTATTGTCGCATTTGCACCTCTAATATTATAACCATGCAGATCTAAAGTTTTACTCGCAAAAACTTCATCCTCTTTTTTATACGTATCTTTGTCTGGAATTTTATCATTACTGTTAATAAAAGTTTCCCAAGTCTCTATATCTGAGTCTGAAATATTTTTTTTCAATTATACTTGTGTATCTATTAAAAGCCAATTTGGGTTAGCAGATTTAATATCTTTTGAGAACTTCCAAGTATCATATACCTTTCTGATTTTATCAGGATTACCGGATACTATTTTTTTATCTTTGTCTTTTATTGAAGAAATTATTTCACTTACAAAATTAACTGACACTTCTAAAAAATTGTTTTTAAAATCATGACTTTTTATTTCAGAAGAGTTGATTCCAATAAAAGTGGTTTCTGAAGTGTATCCTTTATTTTCTCTATCATTAATGGCAGATTTAAATTGTTCAAATACATTTTTGTCTAATAAGTATTTTACCTCGGAAATATTTCCTTTTGCGAAACTAGTAATTATACTTTCATAAGCTATATTAGCTCCTTTTAAGAATTCTTTTTTTTGAACTTCATCAAAATTATTTAGATTTATTTTTTTTTCTTTAACTTTATTTTGAAACTCATGAGGAAAGCTAGTCGACATATCATCTTCATACCCGGTCTTTTTACCTAGAATTCCTCGTAATCTTAAGAAAATAAATCCTGCTATCATTGCTAATAGTATAATGTCTATATATTCAAAGCTATAATTCATGATTATATACTATTTACTATATTGCATAATTTCAACTGACAATTTACATTAAAGACAAATGAACACACTTTTAATTCCTTTAATTTTTATACCAATAATAGAAATTTATCTTTTAATTGAAATCGGTTCAAAGATAGGTGTTTTTACTACAATTTTTTTAATTATTTCAACAGCTCTATTAGGAATTTGGTATGCCAAATATGAAGGTTTAAACACATTAAGGTCTGGAATTTTTTCAGTAATAAAAAATGAAATGCCTTTATATGAAATAATCTCTGGTGCTGCTCTAGCATTTGCTGCGTTGTTGCTAATTATTCCAGGTTTCTTAACTGATTTGATTGGTTTATTAATCATATTCCCTTTAACAAGAAAATTTTTGCTTAGCAAATTTACAAAAAACTATACACCAAAAAATCAAAATAAAAATTTTATTGATGGAGAGTCGGAGGATTTAGATGAAAAAAAATGAGTCAGAAAAAAAATATAAAATTATGCTAAATTTTATAAAAGATTTATCAATCGAAACTCCAAACGCTGAGACATTAATCTTTGTAAGAGATCATATCTCGTCCTATAATTTAGGAATTGATATAAACTCAAAACCATTAAAAAATAAAATGATTGAAGTAAGTACTAAATTGACCTTCAGAGACAAAAACAATAATGATAAAAAGTCAGTTTTTGAACTTGATTATGCAACTGTAATTAAAATAAATAATGATATAAAAGAGAAAAAGCAACTAGAAAAAATACTACTTTGCGATTTGCAGAAAGAAATTTACCCTAAAATAGAAAATATTTTTGTGAATCTACTAAACGATTCTGGATTTTCAGGAATAAAATTTGATAAAAAGGTAGATTTTGAAAAATTGTTTAATGAAAGACTTAATTAGAAAAAATTTTTTTTTAAATGTTTTTTTAAAAATTTAGAATGCTCAGTCATTTCATTGTCATTAGGTTTTATAATTTTTTTAGAATAATCTGAATTTATACTTTGTTTAAACTCAATTTTAGAACTTTCATTTGTAAAGTTAAGAGTTGGCTCTTTTTGATCTAACAAATTTACGTAAACTTTGGAGAGCAGTTCGCAGTCCATCAGAGCAGTGTGTTTCTCTCTTTTTGAATTGTCTATTCTATATCTTTTGCAAAGTGCATCTAAACTAGCCCCAGAACCAGGGTATTTATTTCTCGCAATTTCGAGAGTGTCTATAACATTATCTAAATTAATTTTTTCAAACCCAGCAATAGATAACTCATTATTTAAGTGAGAGATGTCAAAATCAGCGTTGTGTATTACAAGTTTCTTGTTATTTATGAAATTGAGGAATTCTTTTGCTATATCAAGAAATTTTTTTTGTCTAGACAAAAAATCATCTGTGTAGCCATGAATTTTGAGAGCACTTTCTGATACTTTTCTTTCTGGATTTAAGTAGCAATGAAAAACGTTTTTAGTTGGTATAAGATTGTCTAGTTCTATACACCCTATTTCCACTATCCTGTGTCCTTCTTCTATTGAAAGACCGGTTGTCTCTGTATCCAATACTACTTCAATCATTACTCAATTCTTTTTTAATCATTTTAATATATGTTTTAAAAGTTCCTTTTTTAAAATCATTTGTTAAAATAAATCTACATTTCTTTTTTTTTAAAGATAGTGGTAATTGGTTTTTTTTTACAATAGTGTAAATTTTTTTATTAAAATTAGGCCTTAATTTTAAGTTTTTTATAACTTCTTTTTTTTTTGTTTTTAAAAAGATTAAAATCATTTTTTTATCTATTAAATTATTTTCCATTAGTAGAGGAATATCAAGAACTACATATTTCATATTTTCTTTACTATTTTTTTTTATGAATGCTTTTAATTTTTTATTCACAAATGGGTGTACTATTTCACCCAATTTAATAATGTTAATACTTTTACAAAGCATAACTTTTATTATGTCCTTTTTTTTAATTGGAAAATTTTTAATTAGACTCGGAAATTTCTGTCTAAGCTTTTTGAAACAATTGTAATTTTTTTTGTAAATATTTATGACCTCTTTGTCCGCATTAAAAACGGGGTATCCAAACTGTTTTGCAAAAAGGCTCTTTCCAGATCCAATGTCGCCTAAAATACCGATTTTTTTCATAATTATAATATATTATAGATGTCCTCATTAATTTCCGGCATTATTTTATGCCAAATGGTGAACGCTTGATGAGCCTGATAAATAAACATTAGTTTACCATTCTCTGTTCTATGTAAATTTTTTTTCGCTTCTTTTAAAAAATTAGTTTCTGGTGGATTATAAATTAAATCATAAAAAAATTTTCCAGGTTCAATATTTTTAAAATCTAAATTTAAACTATCATCTTTGCCTAAACCAACACTTGTTGCATTGATAAACATATCAAAGTCAAAATTTTTTCCCCAATCAATTAGTTTCAAATTTTTAAAGATGGTTTTTAATTTTGTAGCCTTATTTTTAGTTCTGTTCATTATGGCAATTTCACTTACCTTCATTCTTTTTAAAGAATAAATAATTGAAGGCACCACCCCTCCAGCTCCAATAATTAAAATTTTTTTGTTTGCTATATCAAATTTTGTTTGTCTAATGGCTAATTCAAATCCAGCTATATCGGTGTTATGCCCTATAATTTTATTTTTTTCTTTATAAATTGTATTAACAGAACTTGTATCTTTTGCTTCAGGGGACAAAATATCAATATAGTTTATAATCTCCCGTTTATATGGCACAGTAACATTTATGCCTGCTATTTCATCTATCCTTAATTTATCAGTTATTTGGCGTAATTCAGAAATTTCAACATTTTTTTTATTATATATTGCGTCTATATTATTTTCTTTGAACCAATAATTATGTAAATTAGGTGATAAGGAGTGATCAATTGGTTTGCCAATTACTAAAAATTTTTTCATTTTTTTATGATTTTGCTTTTTGAAATTTTGTTTATTATAAATAAAGCTATTCCACTTAAAAGTGCAAAAACTTCAAGCGCATGTCCTGATCCTGCAAGTATTAAATCGACGAAAACGTAAATTATACATACTATAAACCAAATTAGTATTAGCATGTACCACTCCACAAATATTTTTTTATTGAATCTATCGGCAATCCCATAATAGAATTTTTATCCCCTTTAATATCCTCAAACAATTCTATACCATCACCCTCAATTTGATAAACATTATAAGAATATAATTTTTCATCTGAAATTTTGTTCAAGTATCTTTTTAACTCATCATCTTTAAAATACTTCATTTGTAGTTCGGCTTTATCAGTATAATTCCAAATCATTGAGCCATTCTTAGAAATACATACGGAACTTATAAGGTGATGTTTATTACCATTTAATTTTTTTAATATACTCAAAGCTTCTGCTCGGTTATTTGGTTTTGATATTAGTTCTCCATTTAAATCTATTACACTATCGGCACCGAGAACCAAGGTATCATTACGTATTAAACTAACTTTATTTGCTTTTAATTCAGCTAAGTTTTTTGAAATTATTTCAGGTGTTGCACCCTCTGCGATTAGGCTATCTTTAACAGGATCTTCATCAATTTTTGAGTAAACAACTTCACAATCTATCTTGTTTTCCTCTAAAATTTTTTTTCTAACCTTACTTTGTGACGCAAGAATTATTTTAGTCATCTCTTTTTGTTATTTCATGTATTTTAATAATTGACGCAGCCGTTTCTTCAACAGATTTTCTTGTGACATCAATTATTGGCCATTTATATTTTTTAAAAGTTTTTCGAGCATTTCTAACCTCTTCTGAAATTTTTTTTCTATTTGTATAGTCAGTTTTTTCGTTTTCTTTTATAGATCTTAGTCTGTTTTTTCTCAAATCAATCAGTCTTTCGGGATCGGTTGTTAACCCAACTATACATATTTTTTTTATGTTTTCTTTTAATTTTTCTGGTATAGAATTTTCGTTAACTAGAGGTATGTTAGAGGTTTTATAACCTCTATTTGCTAAATAAATCGATGTTGGTGTTTTACTGGTACGGCTTACTCCAAGTATTATGATATCGGACTCTTCTATATCTTTTAAGTCATTACCATCGTCATGCCTCATTGTAAATTGTATAGCTTCAACTCTGTCATAATATTCTTCGTTTAGTTTGTGTTGTCTGCTTGGAATATTTAAAGACTCTTGGTTTAAAATTTTAGAAAAATTATTTATTAATTCACCGAGAACACCAAAGCAGTGTATCTTTGATTTTGAGGCTTTAGTAAGTAGTTGATTAGTCAAATTTTCATCTACCAAAGTATATAATATTACTGAGTTGCTTTTATTTTTTACTGCTATTTTTATTATTTCATTAATTTGATTTTCTGTACGTGTAAAAGAAAAATGATGTATTTTGTATTTAAAATTAGAAAATTGGGCTTTTAACGCTATAAATATTCTATCAATAGTTTCACCGGTAGAGTCTGAAACTAGATATATTTGGTATGTATTTTTCATGTATAATTACCTAATAAATATATAGTTTAATCATAAAAAGAAATTTAAAGTTGAAATCAATCATCTTAATAATATTTAAACTAATAGGCTAACAAAGTTATAATATACGTGATTAAATATACAATTTTGTGGACAAATTGGTCTAAAGTTCAAAAATGTTGTTTTTTAAAGGATTTTATCGCATTTAAGTTGTGTGTAAAATGTTTATAAATGGTTGATGTTAAATAATTACCATTATTCAATATTCAATAAACAAATACTATCTAAAGATTTATAATTAATTATATAATGAGACCCTTAACCGAAATTGTGAAGAAGAAGAGAACAGATATTAAACCAATTTGGATAATGAGGCAAGCTGGTAGGTATCTTCCAGAGTTCAGAAAGGTAAGGAGAAAAAACAAAGATTTTATCAAGTTATGTTTGAACGAAAAACTCATACCTCAAATAACAATGCAGCCTTTAAAAAGATACGATTTCGATGCAGCAATAATTTTCTCCGATATACTGATGTTACCCTATGGTTTGGGACAACCTGTTAGTTTCAAAAAAAACTTTGGTCCATTTTTAGGTGATATAGATAATAACAATTTAGATAAAATAAGTGAAAAAGAATTTACTATTAAATTAGGACCTGTCTACAGGTCTATGTCTACACTCTCTAAAAAGCTAAAAGATAAAGATAAAAATCTTATAGGTTTTGTTGGTGCACCCTGGACACTATTAGTTTATATTATAAACAAAAAATCTCCTAAAAAGAGTTTTGGAAAGAGTATTTTTAATACACCTAATCAAGATGAACTTTTACAAATAATAGTAAAATACCTAAAAATACATATAAAAAATCAAGTAAGATGCGGAGCAAATGTGATTCAAATTTTTGATAGCTGGGCTGGGCTTTTACCGAGTAAATATTTAGCAAAATATATATATAATCCTACAGCAGAACTAGTCGAATTTACAAAATCACTGAACGTTCCATGTATTTGTTTCCCTAGACAAATAAATGATTATAAAAGCTTTGTTAAGGAAGTCAGTCCTGATGTTATAAGCATTGATTATGAGGTAAGCAGAAGAAAAATACTTAAAGATATCAAAATCCCAGTACAAGGAGGACTTGATCCAAAATTACTTTTAAGAAGTAATAAAATCCTAAAAATTGAGGTAAATAAAATTTTGTCTGCTTTTAGAGATCACCCATATATCTTTAATTTAGGACATGGTATTTTACCTAAAACCAAGCCAGATACAGTTAAATATCTTGTTGAATTAGTAAAGGATTTTAATGCCCAATAATCATCCAAAAGTTAAATTTGGAAAAACTGGAGTTCTCTTAATTAACTTGGGTACCCCAAACTCAACTAAATGGTGGGATATAAGAAAATATTTAAAAGAGTTTTTATCAGATAAAAGAGTTATAGAGGTAAACCCGTTAATTTGGAAAATAATCCTTAATGTATTCATTTTAACATTTAGACCGTCTAAAACTGCAAAAGCTTATAAAAAAATCTGGATGAATAAACAAAACATGTCACCACTAAGGTATTACACTGAAATGCAATCAACAAAGCTGAATTCAAAAATTGGTAATGAAAAATTAATTGTAGATTATGCCATGAGGTATGGACAACCAAGTATCGATAGTAAAATAATCGATTTAAAAGAACAAGGATGTGAGAACCTCATAATTCTTCCACTTTATCCTCAGTATGCAGCTGCAACAACAGCTACTGTTTGTGATGAAGTCTACAGATCATTGTCCACTATGAGATGGCAACCAAGCTTGCAGATAATACCTCATTATGAGTCTAATCCAATTTATATAGATGCCATTATAAAATCTATAGATAAAAAACTTAACCAAATTAGTTGGAGGCCAGATCTAATAATAGCATCGTACCACGGCATCCCAAAAATATATTTTGAGAAAGGTGATCCGTATCATTGTTACTGTCATAAAACTACAAGGCTAATATCTGAAAAAATGAACTTAAAAATACCCATAATAACAACCTTTCAATCTAGGTTCGGGCCACAAAAATGGCTGCAACCCTACACAGACAAAACTTTAGAAAAATTACCAACTGAAGGAAAAAAAAGCATTTTAGTAATATGTCCAGGTTTTGCTTCTGATTGTGTTGAAACTTTAGAAGAAATTTCAATGGAGGGAAAAGCTAGTTTTATTGAGGGTGGAGGAGAAAATTTTGATTTTATTCCTTGCTTAAACGACAGTAAGGAACATATTGATTTATTTTCTAATTTAGTGGAAAGATATATCTAAGTTATGGAAACATATTTAGTATACAAATCATTACATTTAATAGCAGTTATCTCTTGGATGGCCGGCTTATTGTATCTTCCCAGAATATTTGTTTATCATGCAGAAAATCAGGGCTCGCATTCAATATCAGATATTTTTAAGACAATGGAGAGAAAACTTTATTTTTTTATTATGTTTCCTGCAATGATTCTTTCTTGGATATTTGCATTGATTATGCTTCACAAAAATCCTTCTCTACTTTCAGCAGGATGGATGCATACTAAGATACTTCTTGTCTTATTCTTAACAGTCTACCACTTTTATTTAGGGTCCTGCTTAAAAAAATTCAAAAATGACAATAACTCAAAAAGTTCTAAATTTTTCAGAATAACTAACGAAATACCTACTTTATTACTTATTTTAATTGTTTTTTTGGCTATTTTAAAGCCCTTCTAGGCTTGAAAAAATACTGTCAGTATATATATTAATCTTATCTAAATAATATTTCCCACATTATGAATATACAAGAACTAAAAAGTAAAACATCTGAAAACCTCATATCAGAGGCTGAAAAGCTAGGTATTGAAAATGCCAGCACATTAAGAAGGCAAGAAATATATTTTGCAATTCTTAAAAAACTTGCAGAAAAAGGAGAAGAAATTACAGGAGGAGGTGTATTACAACTTCTTCAAGATGGATTTGGATTTCTTAGAGCAATAGAATCTAATTATTTACCTGGTGCAGATGATATATATGTTAGTCCAAGTCAAATACGGAGATTTGGTTTGAGAACAGGTGATACAGTAGAAGGCCCAATAAGATCCCCAAAAGAGGGTGAGAGATATTTTGCATTATTGCAGGTCAATAATATTAATTTTGGAAAACCAGAAAATGTAAGACACAAAATTGCATTTGATAATTTAACCCCTCTATATCCTAATAAGCAACTAACTATGGAGGTAGAAAACGTCAAAATTGAAAAAAAACCTGACTTAACACCTAGATTAATTGATTTAGTGAGCCCTATAGGTAAAGGTCAAAGATCATTGATTATCTCCCCACCCAAAGCTGGTAAAACTATGATACTTCAAAGTATAGCCAACTCTATAACGGCAAATCACCCAGAGTGTTATCTAATGGTTTTACTAATTGATGAACGACCTGAGGAAGTAACAGACATGCAAAGAACCGTCAAAGGAGAAGTAATCTCCTCTACTTTTGATGAGCCAGCACAAAGACATGTTGCAGTCGCAGAAATGGTTATAGAAAAAGCAAAAAGGCTTACAGAACACAAAAAGGATGTAGTTATTTTGCTAGACTCCATAACTAGATTGGGCAGGGCTTATAATGCTGTAGTTCCAAGCTCAGGAAAAGTTTTAACCGGAGGTGTAGATGCTAATGCTTTACAGAGACCAAAGAGATTTTTTGGTGCAGCAAGAAATATAGAAGAAGGTGGATCTTTAACTATAATTGCGACAGCTTTAATAGACACCGGAAGTAGAATGGATGAAGTAATTTTTGAGGAGTTTAAAGGGACTGGAAATAGCGAAACTATTCTTGATAGAAAAATTTCAGAAAAAAGAATGTTTCCAGCAATGGATATTACAAAGTCTGGAACAAGGAGAGAGGAATTGCTATTCAGTAAGAATGACTTACAAAAAATGAATGTTCTCAGACGAATTATAGCCCCAATGGGTTCAATGGATGCTATAGAATTTATAAATTCAAAGTTGAAAAACACTAAGAATAATGCCGAATTTTTTAATTCTATGAATAAACCTGTATAATTTTTCTGTATATATTATCCTCTTTTTTGAAAAAAAATGGAACTACTAAAAGAGATAGAAAAAATACATAATAATATTCAAGCAAAAAATTATCAATTTGCTATCGAAAAATGTAATAAATTGATAAAAAAATTTCCTAACAACGCTTATTTATATAATCTAGGTGGTTTAGCACTTCAACAACATCAATATATAAAAGCATCATTAAACTATTTTCAAAAAGCAATAGAATTAGACCCACAAAATATTGCTGCAAAAAATAATTTAGCCAATTCATATAAGGTTTTAGGCAAATTCAATATCTCAGAAAAACTTTATAAAGAAGTTTTGATTATGAATCCGAACTATCTAAAATCAATAAATAACTATGCAAATTTGAAACAAAGTTTTAATGATTATGAAAATGCAATAGATCTATATAAAAAAGCACTAAAGGTAGATCCTAAAAACATAACGGTTCTGCTCAGTTTAGCAGGCTCATATCATAGTTTAGGTAAATTTAGTGAAGCAGAAAAAATTTTAAATCAAATAATTAAAATAAACCCATATTTGATGTCAGCACATAAAATGTTAAGTAGTTTAACGGAATATAAAGTTGACAATGCACATCTTAAATTTATGTTAGAACTTACTAAGAATAATGATCTATCTAATAGCCAAAAAACCGACCTCTTTTTTGCATTAGGAAAAGCTCATGATGATACTCAAGAGTACGATAAAGCATTTAAATTTTTCGATTCCGCAAATAAGCTAAGAAAATCAACCACAAATTTCAATATTACAGAGGAGGAAAAACTATTTAAAAAAATTCATGATATTTTTCAAGATGTTGATCTAACTAATAATATTAAAAATAATAATAAAAAAAAAATCATTTTTATTTGTGGAATGCCGAGGTCTGGAACAACTCTGGTGGAACAAATTTTAGCATCGCATTCTTCTGTTACTGGTGCTGGCGAATTAATTTACCTACAACAAAGTATTAAAAATAATTTCTATAAAGACAATTCTTTAGACCACGTCTCTTTAAATCAAGACATCTTTGCCGAAAGAACTAAAATTGTTTCTGATTATTTTGAAATGATTCAGCATCATAAAATTGAAACTAAAATATTCAGTGATAAAGCTCCCTCAAATTTTAGGTGGATAGGTATAATAAAACTTTTTTTTCCAAATTCAAAAATTATTCATTGTAAAAGGAATCCAAAAGATGTTTGTCTGTCGTTGTTTAAAAATGGTTTTGCGTCAAAAGAGCTAGACTGGTGTTACTCCCAAGATGACATTGCCAAGTATTATAATATGTACTCTAAATTGATGGACTTTTGGCATAATAAGATTGGGGATTTTATTTATGATCTTGACTATGAAAAACTTGTAAAAGACAAGGATAATGAAATAAAAAAAGTTTTAGATTTTTGTAGTCTAACCCATGAAGACGAGTGTTTTAACCATCATAAGTCAAAAAAAACACCAATAAAAACAGTAAGCATAAGCCAAGCTAGAAAACCAATTTACACAACCTCTGTAAATAAAAATGAATTGTATGAAAAGAATTTAAATAGAATGTTTAGTTTATTAAATTAATATATTATTTTATATGACTATTTATGCATTATTTAGTGTATCAAGTATATCAGGTCAACTGTAATTAGAGAGTTGGGGCTAGAACGTAAAAAAAATATTAAGTTTTGTGAATTAGATTGAGATGATAAATGTTTAAGACCTGAAAAACTAGTAAGACGTCGATAAAAACATTAAGCATAGCGCAAGCTAGACAACCAATCTAAAAAGCAAATATTTTTAAATATAAGTATTTCAAAGATTATTTTCATTTTAATTAAATAATTTTACATATACCTTAATTAATATTAAATAATTTTATGACTATATTTGCTTTATCAACTGGACCAGGAACCTCGGGTATTGCCGTAATAAGAATATCTGGTGAAGAAACATCAAAAATAATTAAATTGTTAACTGGGAAGAAAATTCCACAGCCAAGGGTAGCTACATTAAGAAAAATCAATAAAATTAAAACTTTGGAGCTAATTGATGAGGGATTAATTTTGTGGTTTCCTGGTCCAAATAGCTACACAGGCGAAGATATGGCCGAGATCCAGGTTCATGGCAGTAAGGCTGTTGTTGACGCCTTACACTCTACCCTTTCCGATATCGAAAATTGTAGATTAGCTGAACCAGGCGAGTTTACTAAATTAGCATTCCAAAATGGAAAAATAAGTCTATTAAAGGCAGAGAGTATAGCAGACTTAATATCCTCAGAAACAGAAATTCAAAGAAGACAAGCGTTGGACATAATGTCAGGATACCATGGTAAAAAATATGAAAATTGGCGAAAAAATCTCTTAAAAATATTGTCAAATATTGAAGCTAAAATAGATTTTCCAGATGAAGATTTACCTCAAAATATTTTAAACGACATAAGAAAATTATCTTTTAAGGTTAAAAATGAAATTATAAAGGTGCTTAACGATGAAAAAGTTGGAGAAAGGATCAGGGAGGGATTTAAAATAGCAATATTAGGGCCAACAAACGCTGGAAAATCATCGTTGTTAAATTATTTGTCTCAAAAAGAAGTGGCAATTGTGTCTGAGATTGCTGGAACAACTCGAGATGTTGTGGAAGCTCATTTAAATATTAACGGATATCCAGTGATCATGTCAGATACAGCCGGTATAAGAGATGCGAAAGATGATATTGAAAAAAGAGGCATCAAATTAGCTTTAAAAAGATCTGATGACGCGGATTTGAACATTGTGGTAATAGAACCAAAAAGTGGCTATTTTACTGGTGTTTTAAAAGGTTTAATAAATTCAGACAAAACAATTCTAGTAGTAAATAAATCAGATTTAGGAATCGAAAAAATTGAAAAAGAGCTAGACAAATTTAATCCTATATACCTATCTATAAAAAATGAAATTAATATCGATAAATTAATTTTAGAAATTAAGAATAGATTGAGAAATAAATTTGTAATCACAACAAACACTATTATTACGAGAGAAAGGCACAGGCAACATTTAAAGAGTTGTCTAGAAAATTTAGAAAATTTTGAAAACAAAAATTCATCAAGAGATTATGATAAAGCTGCAGAGGATTTAAGGTTAGCATGTCGAAATCTTGGTATGATTGTTGGCAAAGTAGATGTTGAAGAAGTCCTGGGATCGATATTTAACGATTTCTGTATAGGTAAATAAACACAGTTTGTAATACCTCATAAAAACTGAAGTGTTCACTTGTAAATTTTTATATCAATTATAAGTTAAGCTTAATGAAAAAAACTTTGAACTTTGATGTAGTTGTTATTGGGGGCGGTCACGCAGGTTGTGAAGCTGCTGCAGCCTCAGCTAGATTAGGAGCAAATACAGCACTATTCACACATAACTTAATGACAATTGGCGAAATGTCCTGCAATCCTGCTATAGGCGGTCTTGGTAAAGGACATTTAGTTAGAGAAATTGATGCATTAGATGGTGTAATGGGAGAGATTGCTGATAAATCTGCTATACAATTTAGACTATTAAATAGAAGTAGAGGTCCCGCTGTAAGAGGACCAAGAACTCAATCTGATAGGTCTCTATATAAAAAATATATGCAAGAAAAGCTATTAAACTATTGTAATTTAAGCATATTTTCTGATCCCGTAATTGAGTTTATCTTTAATAAAAATGAAATAAACTCTATTATAACAAAATCTGGTAAAGAAATAAGATTTTCTAAAGTAATACTCACAACGGGCACCTTTTTAAACGGGATTATACATATCGGGGAAAACGAGACACCAGCAGGCAGATACAACGAAAAGCCATCAATAGGTTTAAGCGAGCAATTAAAAAAATATGATTTTAAATTAGGAAGACTTAAGACAGGAACCCCCCCTAGGTTAGATGGGAGGACAATTAACTTCGAAAATTTGGAAGTTCAGCACGCAGATGAAGATCCATATTTTTTTTCTTTTTTAACTGAAAGAAATATTAATAAACAAATCTCGTGTAGAATAACTTATACTAACTCCTCGGTTCATGAAATTATAAAAAAGAATTTAAAAAGAAGCGCGATGTATTCAGGTAGTATAAAGGGTGTAGGGCCTAGGTATTGTCCATCTATAGAAGATAAGGTTAAAAAATTCTCTGACAAACAAAGGCATCAAATATTTTTGGAACCAGAGGGTTTAAACGATAACACCATTTATCCAAATGGTATTTCAACTTCGCTCCCAGTAGATATACAGTATGAAATATGTAGTAAAATCAATGGTTTAGAGAATGTTAAAATACTTAGACCTGGATATGCGATTGAGTATGATTTTGTGGATCCACGGGAGCTTTTTTTAACACTGGAAACAAAAAAAATAAAAAACCTATATCTTGCAGGACAAATTAATGGCACCACTGGATATGAAGAAGCTGCAGCACAAGGATTAATAGCTGGTGCAAATGCTGCCTTATCTGTCAAGGATCAAGAGCCATTAATTCTAGATAGGTCAGATGCTTACATAGGAGTGATGATTGATGATCTAGTTACTAAAGGAGTGGCTGAACCATATCGAATGTTTACATCCAGGGCGGAGTATAGACTTACACTAAGATCTGACAACGCTGACCTAAGATTGACACAAAAAGGAATCGATATTGGTCTTGTTAGCTCAAATAGAGCAAAAATTTTCAATTTTAAATCCAAAAAATTAAATCAAATAATGACAAAAATGGATAAACTATCTATAAGTCCCACAAAAATCAAAAATTTCGGTATAAATATTGCAAAAGACGGTGTTAAAAGGTCTGCTTACCAAGTTTTAGCTCAAAAATCTGTAGATATGGAAAAAATTAGAGAGATATGGCCTGAAATAGAGTTCATATCGGCAGATATCGACGAACAATTAGAGATTAATTCTCATTATATGGGATATTTAAAAAAGCAAAATGCAGATATTTTAGCTTTTAAAAGAGATGAAAATCTAATGATACCAGATAATTTGAATTATGACAGTTTTTCAGGTTTGTCTAATGAGGTGAAGTCAAAATTTAAGAGAATAAGGCCAAAAACCATGGGCCAAGCGTTAAGAATTGATGGGATTACACCAGCGGCTGTATATATTTTGTTGTCTCATGTAAAAAGAAAGTCTATTAAGACTGTAGCTTGATTGATTCGAATAATTTTAAATTAAAAAATATAGGTAAGATAAATGTTCCACGTGAAACATATATCGAACTGGAAGATTATTCAAATGAGGTAATTTTAAACAATAAAACAATAAATCTGATCAGCAAATCCACAGAGAAATCTATTAAATATAGGCATATAGAAGATAGTATACAAACTATTGAATATATTGATAAAAATGATATTAGTGTTTGCACCGACATTGGTTCTGGAGCCGGTTTTCCAGGAATAGTACTGGGAATAACGATGAAAATAAAAAAACCACCTTTAAAAATTATTCTTTATGAAAAAAGTTATCCTAAAAGTTTATTTTTATTAAATATGTCAAAAAAATTTAATTTGAACTTAGAAATTCAACAAAAAAATATTTTTAATGAAAAAAATTTAGTTACTGACGTTATAATCTCTAGAGCTTTTAAACCTCTCCCAGTTATTTTTGACATAGCACAAAAAAATTTTAAGAGTTTTAAATATATAATCGGATTTCTGGGAGCAAGTGGAAAAAAAATATTAAATGAAGTATTGAAAATTTGGGAGTTTGATTATGAGGAAAAAAAAAGTTTAACAAACGAAGGCTCAACAATAATAAAAATTTCTAATTTAAAAAAAAAAAAATGGATAAAAAGATTATTTCAATCATCAATCAAAAGGGCGGGGTAGGAAAGACAACTACGGTTATTAACTTGGCGGCAGGACTAACTATAAAAGGAAAAAAAGTTTTAGTTATAGATCTTGATCCCCAAGGTAACGCAACAACAGGTCTAGGGTTATCCAACACTGACAATTCTAAATACACTATTTATAACGTTTTAAATGGGAACATGAAATTATCAGATGTTGTCAAGGAAACTAAATTTGAAAGACTTAATTTGGTAAGCTCAAATGTAGATCTTTCAGGGTTAGAAGTTGAAACTGCCGGTGACAGTAGAAGAGCCTTTAAATTAAAAGACGAATTAGCCCATATTTTAAATGATTCTAGAGAAATATATGATTATATTCTGATAGACTGTCCTCCATCACTCAGTTTACTTACCATAATGGCTCTTGTAGCATCTAGATCAATAATCGTACCTTTGCAGACAGAATTTTTTGCTCTCGAGGGCTTAACACAACTTATGAAAACAATTGAGCGTATAAAAATAAATCTTAACCCAAGTTTGGACATGAGGGGAATAATCTTAACCATGTTTGATAAAAGAAATAAACTATCTTCTCAAGTGGAAAAAGAGGCTAGAGTCTACTTCAAAGAAAAAGTTTATACTTCGGTTGTTCCAAGAAATGTTAGACTGTCAGAAGCCCCGTCACACGGTGTCCCAGTTTTAATTTACGATAAAACCTGCCCTGGCAGCAAAGCATATTTTAATTTTACGGACGAATTTTTAAATCAAGATAAATCTATAGAAAGTGCTGCATGATAAATCCTTTTAAAAACAAGAAGGGACTTGGTCGTGGATTGTCTTCTTTAATTGGAGACAACAACTTAAAGGTTACTAATAATACTATTTCAATTAGCGCTATTGTGGCGAATAAATTTCAACCACGTAAAAAATTTGACAAAGAAAGTCTAGAGGAATTAACAAATTCAATAAAAGAAAAAGGCGTAATACAGCCTTTGATAGTTAGATTATCAGAGGACCATAATAACAAATATGAATTAATAGCTGGGGAAAGGAGGTTACAGGCATCACAATCAGCAGGTCTTCACGAAGTACCAGCAGTTATAGTTGATGCTGATAATTTAAAATCTCTAGAGTTCGCAATTATAGAAAATGTTCAGAGGAAAGACCTAAACCCCATTGAAGAAGCAAAAGGTTATAAAAAACTAATAGATGAATTTGGTTACGATCAAGAAAAAGTTTCTAAGTTTATTGGTAAAAGTCGAACACATGTTACAAATACACTGAGACTTCTATCACTTCCTGATGATGTAATAAATTTTATAGATAATGAAAAATTGTCCCAAGGGCATGCAAAAGTAATAGTAGGACTAAGCAATGCCAGCATGATTGCAAAGAGAATAATAAACAAAAAGTTATCAGTTAGACAAACAGAAAACTTCATAAGATCTTTAAAAAGCAAAAAGGATGGCAAATCTTTACCAAAAGATGCAAATATTTTGATCCTTGAAGATTCTTTAAAATCTAAAACAGGTATAAATGTATCTATAAAAAATAAAAGAAATAACACAGGATTAGTTTCTTTCGAGTATAAAGATTTAGATCAGTTAAATAGATTAATAATGGTTTTGAAAGCTAATTATTAACTTGTTTACCAAAACTGTGTAAAAAATCGTATAAAATATTCATAGAACTTAATGAATTATTTTTAATTAACAATTCCACTTTGTTTGTATTAAAAAGTAATTTTTTAATTTCATCTTTGTTCCATTCTATCGTTTGTTTTTTGACAGCTTCTTTTTCTTTCCAAAAAATAGAGGGTCTAAAACTATCTATAGTTTGGTCTATATTTTTTGTACAGTCGTAAATTTCCCTAAGGGCTAATATTCTTTTAGATTTTTGTAATAGGGTTCTGATAATCAAAATACAATCTTCAGAACTATAAGAATTTTCGTTTAAAATTTTAGAAGTTTTTTTTGAATTTCTAAGTAAGCAATTTTCTATTAGCTCAGATACGCTAAAGTTTTCTGATAAATTAGTTATAATAGCAATTTGCTCATAGGTAATTTTTTTTTCGTCTTTCATAAAAAGCGAAATTTTATTTAATTCTTTGTGTAAATTAATTCTATCCCCAGCACATCTATCTACAATAAGATTAATTAATTCAGGAGAAATAGATACATTCTTTGTTTTAAAAAAATCTTTAGCAATATGAAATAAAGTTTTTGACTCATCAGGATAAAATGGAATACACGCCAATCTTTCGTTTGTTTCAAAAAAGGATCTCAGCTTTGATTTCTTTTCTAATGTTTCTGCAATTAATATGATTTTGCACTCAGAAAGTTTCTTTTCAAGAATCTCAATAACAAATTCAATAATTTTAGTAGAGACTCTAGATACTATAAATATTTTTTCACTATCAAAAAAAGATTTATTAATTAATTCAGATATCAATTGATCCTTGTTTTCGAGTATTTCTTTTTCTTCATATCTTTGTACTAATGTCTGGCTTTTTCCTAATATGTTTTCGTTTATGACTTTGCTCTTTAATCCATCATTTTTACCGTACAAGAGATAAATTGAGGTATTTAAATTTTTTAAGTTATTCAACTCATGTTTTTTAATTATCATTCTGCTCTAAGGTTAAAAGATATTTTCTTACATTTTGTGATATTTTATTAATTAAATTTGACTTTAAGTTATTTTCTTTTTTCTTTAAATTGAATTTATTTTTTTCATTTTTTAATGTTATGTTTTCATAAAATTTTTTCTCACTAAGTGCAGAATTATCCTCCATTAATTTAATATTTACGTTTAAAATTAGGTTGAAAACTTCAGGGTTCCCTTTTTTGTTTTTAGAAGATATTACCCTTTGGTATTCAGAATAAATTTCTAAATCATTTTTACTATCTACACTTTTATTTATATTTAAATTTTTTAAAACACTTAAAGATATCTTTTCGTCTCCCAAGGTATTAAATTCCTTGAACCGCAAATTATTAACTTTAGTAGATAATATGGGCGTATATCCACAAGCAGTTAGGAGGATAAGAACTATAATAGTTTTAGAAAAATATTTCATTTTGTCAAAATATTTATTAACCTGTTTTTCACAAAGAATTTTTTTATAATCTTTTTTCCTTCCAAGTGTCTTTTCATTTTTATATCGTCTTTTATAATTTCCATTAACTCTTCTTCTTTGATATCTTTTTTTGTGACCATGTTAGACTTTTTCTTACCATTCAATTGTATCACAATATTTATATTTTCCTCCTTAATTTTGCCTAAATCCACTTTTGGCCATTCAATTCGATTAGTGACATCCAAGCTTTCTAGACATTCATTTGAAAAATGAGGTATTATTGGATTTATAATTATTAAAAATTTTTTATAGTTTTCAATTAAAATTTTACCATTTAATTCTTTTTTAATTAAATTTGTTAAAAAATTATATGTTTCATAAATTTTAGCAATTAAAACATTATAATTAAATTTGTCTAAATTAAAATTGAATTTATCGATTAATTCATTGATAAATTTCTCAAGTTTGTCCTCGTCAATTTTGTTTGAAATTTCAATATTTTTCTTTTCTATAATAATTTGATGTAAATTCCACATTTTTTGTAAAAATTTATATGACGCCAGCATTCCCTGCTCAGACCATTGTATATCTTTCTCTGGGGGGCTATCAGATAAAATAAATATCCTAACAGCATCTGCTCCATATATCTCAATTATATTTTCTGGATCTATAGTATTTTTCTTTGACTTTGACATTGATTCTGATGGGCCAACAATGACTTTTTTATCAACATAATTTTTTTTATAAAAATTTTTTCCATCTTTTGTTTCCACCTCGTTGGGAAACAACCAAGAACCGCTATCATCCTTAAATGTTTGATGACAAACCATTCCTTGTGTAAAAAGGCCTTTAAAGGGTTCAGAAAACTTAAATTTTTCGTTTTTAAAACCTATTGCTCTCATGAAATATCTCGAATAGAGTAAATGCAAAATAGCGTGCTCTACACCACCTATATATTGATCAACAGGCATCCAATAATTTATTTCATCATAGTTAAAACCGTAACTTTTCTCATTTGGTGAACAAAATCTTAAAAAATACCATGAAGAGTCAACAAAAGTATCTAAAGTATCTGTTTCTCTGACATATTTTTTATTACCAATCTTGACGTTCTTCCAATTATTATCGTAGCTTAAAGGGTTGCCTTTAACATCAAGTTTTATTTTACTTGGTAGTTTTACAGGCAATTCTTCTTCAGGGACTGGATGAGCTACCCCTTCATCATCATAAATAATGGGTATTGGACAACCCCAATACCTTTGTCTAGAAACTCCCCAATCTTTTAGTCTAAAGTTGATTTTTTTTAATCCTATTTTTCTTTTTTCTAAAATTTCAATAGTTTTTTTTATTGACTCCTCAGGAACTTTTAAACCATTTAAAAATTCAGAATTTATTATAATTCCTCCTTCTATATAAGCCTTATCTTTTGCGGCAAATTTATCGTCTGTATCTGAAGGTTTAACAACCGTCTTTATTTGTAAGTTATATTTTTTTGCAAAATCAAAGTCTCTTTGATCATGAGCAGGGCAGCCAAAAACAGCTCCAAAACCATAATCCATCAGTACAAAGTTTGCAAAGTAAACTGGGACTTTATTTGCGTTGTTTAATGGATTAATAGCGATTAAATCAGTCTTGAAACCAATTTTTTCACCTTGTGCAATTGATTCTTCAGTTGTGCCTGTTTTAGAACACTCATCTTTAAATTTTAAAAAGGATTTATCTTTTTCAAAATACTTTGAAATTGGATGATCTATAGATAAAGCCAAAAAAGAGAACCCAAACAAAGTATCTGGTCTAGTTGTAAAACACTTAATAAAATTAATCTTATCATTACCCTCAATCTTAAAATCTATTTCACACCCATAAGATCTACCAATCCAGTTTTTCTGCATGGTCTTAACTTTGTTCGGCCACTTATCTAGACTATTTAATTCCTCAAGAAGACTCTCTGAAAATTTGGATATATTAAAAAACCATTGATTTAACTTTTTCCTTTGAACTATTGCACCAGATCTCCATCCTTTACCATCTATAACTTGTTCATTGGCCAAAACAGTTTCATCGATCGGATCCCAGTTTACATAATTTTCTTTTCTATATACTAAGCCTTTTTTAAACATCTCTATAAAAAAAAGTTGTTGATGTTTATAATATTCCTCTGAACATGTAGATATTTCCTTTGTCCAATCAATCGATAGACCTAGTTTTCTAAGTTGATTTTTCATTACAGATATATTTTTTTGTGTCCATTCGTTTGGATCTTGCTTTCTCTCTTTTGCAGCATTTTCTGCCGGCATACCGAAAGAGTCCCATCCCATTGGGTGAAGCACATTAAAATTCTGTAAAATTTTGTGTCTAGATAAAACATCACCTATTGTATAGTTTCTAACGTGTCCCATATGTATCTTTCCTGAAGGATACGGGAACATTTCTAAGCAATAAAATTTTTTTTTATTTTCGTCTAATTTTGATACAAAGGTATTATTATGGTCCCAAAATTTTTGCCATTTTTTTTCAACTATTTTAAAATTATATCTATTCACTTATAAAATTATCTTTTACTAAAAAATTGAATTACTTGATTTAGAACCACCTTGCTTTGGAAGCTTATATGGTTTTTTGTTTTTTTTGATATTTTCTTTCTTATATATTGCAGCTTTCTTCAATATACTTTTTTTTATTTCAAAAACTAAATCGCCCTCCTCTTCATACATACTGCAATTTTGATTAACACCACAATCTTTTTTAAATATTTTAACATCTAAAGCGTCAGACCTAATTTCATTAGTTAAAAATCTAACTGTAATTTTAATTGCCTCATCGTCGTTCGTTACATCGCTGTACCAATCAGTTATAATTATTCCTCCGCTGTAATTCGCTGAAATTAAAGGCAAAAAATCAATGGTATCTAATGTGGCTCTCCATAATTCATTTGAACTTGCGAAATCAAATGTTCCACCTTTTTTGTCTCCACCTAAAACTCTAAAACCTCTTCCTTCTTCCATGTTTTTTTGAACTCTTTTTTCTGGCTCTGGAGGAAATTCTCTAGCATCAACAGGTCTATAGATGCCACAGGAATTCAGCAGCATCAAAAATATAAGAAAAGATATATGTAGAATGTAAAACTTCTTCAGAATTCCTCCAATTTTAATGTATTCTGTAAAAAAACCCTTAAATATCAAATTATACAAAAAATTTAATAAAAAACAGTGCTTTTTAATGTTTTTTTGATGATGTATTTATGCAACACTAAACGAAATAATCAATTGAAATTACAAATAATACTCAAATAAAATAATAACTTTGCTAAAAAGGCTCTGTTTATAATTAATTATTAACAATGGAGTAAATTTATGAACAAATTAACAAAACTAGGATTAACTGCAGTAGCAGGATCTTTAGTAGCTTCGTCTGCTTATGCAGGTGCATTAGATGTATCTGGTAAAGCAACGATAAAATACAAATCAGACGACGATGATGAAGTAACAGGTAATAGCTTCAGCATGGGAAAAGCAATAGGTTTTTCTGGATCTGGTGAATTAGATAATGGTTACACAATGTCATATTCTTACACTATGACTGATGCAGCTTTCTCATCTCAAAACATTATGTTAGATATGGGTGACGCTGGTTCAATCGGTGTTGCAAATGGTGCGAGTGGTGCTGGTTTAAGAGCATACAGATACGTAATACCAACTGCTGGTGAAGAAGTATGGGATGATACAGATACAGATGATAACGGTTTAGCACAACATGGTGACACTAACGCTGTTTACTACACAGGTAGTTTCGGTGGTTTTGGTGTTAGCGCTGCTTATGCTGGTAATACTGGTAACGGAAGTGATAATTCTGTTGTAGTAACTTATGACGGATTAATGGATGGTTTATCTATTGGTTACGGTACAGGTGAAAACAACACTACTTCAGACCTTATGACTGCTTTTGCTAAGTATGCAGTGGGAAGCGTAACTGTAGCTATTCAAAAATCAGAAATTGACAACGCATCAGGTTCTGACGAAGATACTATGGGATATGGTATTTCATTAGCTGTTAACGAAAACCTTTCGTTATCTTATGGTATATGGGATGTTGATATGGGTGCAGCTTTAGAAGACGAGGAATCTGCAGGTATTTCAGCTTCATACACAACAGGTGGAATGACTATCGGTGTAGTAGCTAACGGTACCGACAGTGTTGCAGGTGTAGCAGGTGATGACGATACATTCACAGAAGTAGCAGTTTCATTCGCATTCTAAGTTATTTAGAATCTTAAGAAATATTTAAGGCCCCTTTTTCAAGGGGCCTTTTTTTTTGAAATATTCAATACCAGAAATACCTAAAGCTCCTGTCAAATTAACTTTCTTCAAATTTGATGAGTTAATACCACCTAAAGCAATTGTTTTAACACTATTAAATTTTTTTAAACTTAAGAAATTATAAATACCTAAATAATTTGAATTTTTTTTAAAAATTGAAGAAATAAATATTTCATTCACATTTTGCCTCAATTTAAAATTGATTTCATGCCTGTTATGAGCAGAGCCTATAATCTTAAAATTTTTTTTTATGGAAAAACAATTGAAATTTGTATCTTTATTAAATGATGGAATATAAACACCATCAAGGTTAAGCTTAATACATAATTTAAAATTATTTGATATATAAAATTTATTACCTTTTCTTCTACAAATACTTCTAATTTTTAATATTTCAGAAATATCTATTATATGATTATAATTCCTATATATAATATGTATATTACTGTCTAAACTTTCTAAATGATTCAAATCGTATTTGTTTATAAAGTGGTAGTATTTTAAAAATTTAATATGCATCAAACAATTCAAAACTTAATCCAAATTCAAGAGGAAATAAAAGAAAAAATTGGTACATTTAATAATGAAACGCACAACCCTAACATCATAGCAGTCTCAAAAACATTCAAAATAGAGTATATAAAACATCTCGTAGACCATGGTCACAGGCATTTTGGCGAAAATAAAGTTCAGGAGGCTTATGAAAAGTGGTTTGAGATAAAAGGAAAAAATAAGATGTTAAATTTACATATGATTGGAAAACTACAAACCAATAAAGTTAAAATAGCTTTTAAAATTTTCGATTTCATACACTCCCTTGATAATATTAAATTAGCCAATAAAATTGCTGAAGAACAAAAAAAATATGAGAAAAAAATCAAATTATTTATTCAAGTTAATCTTGCTAACGAAAAACAAAAGTCTGGCATAAGTTTTGAAAAAGTACAAGAGCTTTACGAGTTTTGCACTGAACAAGGTTTGAATGTGATTGGATTAATGTGTTTACCACCGTATGATGAGGAATCTGGAAAATATTTCTCGAAACTTGAAAAATTAAATAAATATTTAAATTTGAAAGATTTAAGTATGGGTATGTCGCACGATTATCTTACTGCATTAGAATTTAATTCTACTTTTTTACGGATAGGATCAAAAATTTTTGGTGATAGAAGTTAATATATTTTGATTTTACTATCTCTAGTTAAAAACTTTAAAATTATTAAAAAATCCTTTTTTTCAACAGCAATACAGCCCGCTGTAGATTTGTAATTTTTTGTAAGATGTAAAAAGATTGCACTACCACGATTTCTTATAATTTTATCTGTATTATATTTAATTATTATAAAGTAATCATATTTATTATCTCTCCTAAATAATTTTTCAGATTTTATTTTAGAGTTTAATTTTATTTGTTTGTTGTACTCAATATTATTAATATCATTGCACCAACCCATATTTTTCGTTATTTTTGTAGTCTTCAATTTTGTATTTGGTTTTTTCACTCTGTCATTTCTCCAGAATAATCCTCCAATTTTATATTCTCCCTTAGGAGTGCAATTATCCCCCTCTATTTTGTTATATTTACACCCATTCTTCCCGATGGCACATTTAAAGACAAAATCACCAACAATTAGGGTATTATTTTTTTTTAATTTTATTATCATGACCAAACAATTATGAATAAACCTATCGTTGTAATTTACAAATTTGAAATTTTATTTGATATTTTAAACGAAATTCAAGAAACTTTAAATTATAAAATTATAAAAATATCAAAATTCGAGCAACTGAATCAGTTTAATTATAAAAATAAAGATAATTTTGTTATTATATCAAAATTAGATAAAGAAAAAATAAATTTTTCTAATCACCTTATTATCAAAAAATTACCAATAAAAATAATTGAATTAAAAGAAAAAATAAATCTATCTATTTTAAAAGGAAGATTTAAAATTCAATCAAATAAATATATTAAAGACTATAATTTAGATTTAAATTCTAGAGAATTAATTAAAAAGAATTTAAAACTTAAATTAACCCAGAAAGAAATTGAAATTATAACTTTGCTATATAACTCAAAAAAAAACCAAGCTGTGGTAGATCTTCAAAAAAAAGTCTGGGGATATAACCCTGATCTTGAAACTCATACGGTTGAGACGCATATCTATAGATTAAGAAAGAAAATTCTTGAAAAATTTAGTGACAACAATTTTATCTTAAGTGAGAAAAATGGTTACAAAATTTAAAAAAAAGAAAAATTTCATAGCTGAAAACTTAATGTTAAAAAATTTTAGACCACAGATAATAAAACCAAAAAAAGGAAAAGGCAGCTTTAAACGAAAAAAAAATAATATTAATATTAAAGCCTAGCACCTATTTGTTGTATAATTTTTGAGGACATTTCAGTACCTTTATTTAAGCTTTCTACAAGAGATAAATTGTTTACGTAGCCATGTAAAAAACCTGCTGCAAACAAATCTCCAGCACCTGTAAGATCAACAATACTTAATCCTTTTTTAATTCCACACTCAACAACTTCATCACCTTTTATAGCTATGGCACCTTTTTCGCCCCTTGTTATTACGATAATTTTACCAAGTTGTTTTGCAAATGAAATTACATTAGTAAAATCCTTCATGTCTGTTAAAGATAAAATTTCTTGCTCATTTGCAAAAGTTATATCAAGTTTGTTTTTTACTAATTCAAAAAAATGTGGCTTATGTCTATCGACACAAAATTGATCGGATAAAGACATAGCAACCTTGTTAGCATTATTAATTGCCTTATCAAAAGCTTTCTTTGGTTCACCCTCATCCCAAAGGTAACCCTCTAAAAATATAACTTCACTATTTTTAATTGCGTCAGAGCTAACATCATTTTCATTAATTTTTCCTGCTGTTCCCAGAAAAGTACACATAGTTCTCTCAGAGTCTGGAGTTACTAATATTAGACAAGTTCCTGTTGGTAATTCCTCCTTTTTTTTAGAGTAAAAATATTCAACTCCCTCTATTTTTAACCCCTCCTCATATTTACTACCGAGCGCATCGTCAGAAACTTTTCCTATAAATCCGACCTTGTTTCCAAGCTGGGATAAACCAACTATAGAATTTGCTACTGATCCGCCAGATACAGTCTTTTCAATTTTTAAATTTGATAACAAGTTTTTAAACTCAGTTTCCTCAAAAATTAACTTCATAGTACTTTTTGTAAGTTCATTTCTTTTTAAAAACTCATCATCTACTTTGCAAATCACATCAACTATCGCATTTCCTATACCTAATATTTTCATATCACGCTTTCTTGGTTATAATTGGTTTTTTTCTATTAGGATAACAAGTGGTGCAGATTTTACAAGATATTCCATAACATTCTCTAGCTCTACAATACTCTCTTCCATAGTATATTATTTGAAGATGTAACTTATTCCAGTATTTCACTGGAAATAATTTTTTTAGGTCCTCTTCAGTTTGAATTACATTTTTTCCATTAGTTAAACCCCATCTTTGTGCCAAACGATGTATGTGTGTATCAACTGGGAATGCAGGGTGACCGAAACCCTGAGACATCACAACACTTGCTGTTTTATGACCAACACCTGGAAGTTCTTCTAGTGCATCAAATGTTTTTGGTACTTTACCTTTATATTTGTTAACAAGTGTTTTTGATAAATTGTAAACACTTTTAGCTTTTATTCTAAAAATTCCTATACTTCTTATTAAATTTTCAATTTTTTTTCTACCAAGTTTCACAAAATGTTCTGGCCTGTTGTATTTTGGGTAAATGTTTTTTGTAACATTATTTACGTTAACATCAGTGCATTGTGCTGAAAGTAGAACTGATATTAGTAGTGTAAAAATATTTCTATGTTTTAAAGGAACTGGAGTATGTGGATAAGTTTCATTTAAAATTTTAAGTATAATTTGACTTCTCTTTTTTTTATTCATCAGTTAACTATTTAATAATTTTAAAAAAATTCTTCAGTCTTTCGACACTATTACAAAAATTTATATTTATTCAGTTAAAGTTAAAACATCTCTCATGGAATAAAGCCCAGATTTCTTATTAATTAGCCATTTTGCAGCCATAAGCGCTCCCTCAGAATATAAAGCCCTATCAAAAGCCTCGTGATTAAGCGATATGATTTCTTTTCCACTAGAAAATTTAACAACATGTTCTCCTATTATTTCACCTTTTCTAATTGAGTTAAAATTGATTTTTTTTCCGTATGGAAACGACTTCCGGTTTAAGTATTTTTTACCAATAATATTATAAAAGTTTTTACTTTTTCCAATTGCTATTCCTTTTCCTAGCATTAAAGCAGTCCCAGAAGGATGATCTTTTTTGTGTTTATGATGCGCTTCAAATACTTTACTCAAAAATTTTTTACCCAATGATTTTGATGCGATTTCAGTAAGATACATAAGCAGATTAATCCCAAGGCTCATATTACCGGCCTTTAAAATTGGTATCTTTTTAGAATATGTCTTAATTAAATCCTCCTCTTTTTTTTTAAAACCTGTTGTACCTATTACCACCCTTTTTTTTTGTTTAGATGCTATTTTAAGAATTTCAAAAGTACATTTTGGTACAGTAAAATCAATTATCACATCGGCGTTTTTAAATGCCTTTAAACTATTTATCTGAGGTATTATACCTCTAACTTTTTTTTTAGTTATTCTGCTTTCTGTAATTGAGACAATTTTAAACGTTTGATCTTGATGTGCAGATTTTATTATTTGTCGTCCCATTCGACCTTCACATCCTGTTATTGAAATATTTACATTCTTCATTATTTAATTAACAAATATAAAATTAACATAAGTATAAGTATAATAATACCCCAAATGCTTGCATCTGTTACAAGTAATATCCTACTAGAATTTAGTTATGTAACTTGGCGATACTAAGACTAAAACACCTATAAAAGCTGTATCTGGAATTTGTTCCTCAAAACCATTTACTAATTTTTCCAAAAGGTTTTAGCTTTCTGAAAGAATTTTTTAATACTTGGATTTGATTTTTCATTTTCTATGTCTCTAAACTTCTCTAAAAGCTCCTTTTGTTCTTTATTTAAAGAGATTGGAACCTCTGTATTTACCTGAACATATAAATCACCGGAACCATTCCCTCTCATAAATGGCATACCTTTTCCTTTTAATCGAAATTGTTTACCACTTTGTGTGCCAGATGGGATTCTAATTTTTGCTTTACCCCCATCTATAGTTGGAATATCTATAGAAGCTCCTAACGCTGCGTCAGCAATCGAAACTGGGCACTCAAAAAAGAGATGTTCATCTTGCCTCTTAAATAGCTCGTGGGAATTTACGTTTATAAATAAATATAAGTCACCATTACCGGCACCTCTTGAACCTGCCTCGCCTTTTCCAGCGAGTCTTATTCTTGTTCCATCATCTACACCTTTAGGTATTGTAACTGATAATCTTTTTGAAGCTTGTTTTTTTCCTTGTCCATTACATAAGTTACACGGATTTGTAATTTCCTCACCTGAACCTGAACACTGTGGACAAGTTTGTTGAACTGTGAAAAACCCCTGGCTTGACCTAACTTGACCATGGCCTGCACACATTGAACAGCTACCAGCATCATAGCCTGGTTTTGATCCACTTCCACTACATGTATCACATTGTTCTGAAGTAGAAAATTTTATATCTTGCTTTTTTCCAGAAAAAGCCTCTTCTAAATTTATCGTGAGATCATATCTCAGGTCTGATCCTCTATGATTTGATTTTCTTGATCTTCTGCCACCACTTCCAAATCCCTCACCAAAAAAATCTTCAAAAATGTCAGAAAAGCTTCCAGAAAAATCAAAATTACTAAATCCCCCCCTACCTCCTGCTCCGTTTTCGAAGGCTGAATGACCAAAGTTGTCGTAATTTTGTTTTCTTTCAGTGTTAGAGAGGACATGATATGCTTCTGATGCCTCTTTAAATTTTTCCTCTGCTGATTTATCGCCTTTATTTTTATCTGGATGGTGTTTTACAGCAAGCTTACGGTAAGCTGATTTAATTTGATCTGCTGATGCACTTTTGTTTATGCCTAGAACTTCGTAGTAATCTCTTTTTGCCATAACATGTTATAGACAAATAGTTGTTATTTAGGCGCTTTTTTCTTTATTGTCGTCCTTCACCTCTTCAAAATCTGCATCAACAACGTTATCGTCTTTTTTTTCTTCCTTTTCATTATCTTTAGGAGTGCCGTTTTCAGGTTTTGCACCTTGTTGTGATTTATAAATTGCTTCGCCTAATTTCATTGATGCCTGAACTAAATCCTGTGTCTTTTTTTTAATCTCTTCAACGTCGGTTCCCTTTAAAGAATTTCTTAAATTTGCAGATGCACTTTCTATTGTTTTCTTATCTACATCAGAAACCTTTCCTCCATGATCTTTCAAATTTTTTTCTGTTGAGTGAAGCAGTGTGTCTGCTTGATTTCTCGCATCGACGGCTTCTCTTTTCTTTTTGTCAGCTTCCTTATTAGACTCTGCATCTTTAACCATTTTATTTATCTCATCATCACTCAAACCTCCAGATGCTTGAATCTGAATTTTTTGCTCTTTACCTGTACCTTTGTCTTTTGCGGAAACATTGACAATTCCATTCGCATCTATATCAAAAGTTACCTCAATTTGAGGAACACCTCTTGGAGCAGGTGCAATTCCAACTAGTTCGAAATTTCCTAAAATTTTATTATCTGATGCCATTTCTCTTTCACCTTGAAGTACTCTTATTGATACAGCAGGCTGGTTATCGTCAGCTGTTGAAAATACTTGGCTTTTTTTTGTCGGTATCGTTGTATTTTTATCAATTAATTTTGTGGAAACCCCACCCAATGTTTCAATTCCTAGAGATAAAGGAGTTACATCGAGTAATAGCACATCTTTTACATCCCCTTGAAGAACACCTGCTTGTATAGCAGCCCCCATCGCAACAACTTCGTCAGGGTTTACTGATTTATTTGGATCTTTTCCAAAAAAATTTTTTACTTCTTCAATTACTTTAGGCATTCTTGTCATGCCGCCAACAAGAACAATTTCGTCGATTTCTCCTGCCGACAAACCAGCATCTTTTAGAGCTGTCTGACATGGTGGTATAGTTCTTGAAATCAAATCCTCAACTAATGCCTCAAGTTTCGCTCTAGTCATTTTTAAATTAATATGTTTAGGTCCTGTTTTATCTGCAGTGATAAAAGGTAAATTTATTTCCGTTTGAGTTGCAGAAGAAAGTTCTATTTTCGCTTTTTCTGCAGCCTCTTTCAATCTTTGCAAAGCTAATTTATCTGATTTTAAATCTATACCATTGTCTTTTTTAAACTCTGAAAGCAAGTATTCTACTACTGTATTGTCAAAATCTTCACCACCAAGAAACGTATCACCATTAGTAGATTTGACTTCAAAAACTCCATCACCTAGTTCAAGAATTGAAACATCAAATGTACCTCCACCTAAGTCATAGACAGCTATTTTTTTATTTGCTTTTTTGTCTAGGCCATAGGCCAAAGAAGCTGCTGTCGGCTCATTAATAATTCTTAATACCTCTAGTCCAGCAATTTTACCAGCGTCTTTGGTTGCCTGTCTTTGTGCATCATTAAAGTAAGCCGGAACTGTAATAACAGCCTGCTTTACTTCTGTTCCTAGGTATTTTTCAGCTGTCTCTTTCATCTTTTGTAATGTGAAAGCTGATATTTGGGATGGTGAATATTTTTGACCTTTTGCTTCAATCCAAGCATCACCTTTCTCTGAGTTTACAATCCTGAAAGGCGCAGTCTCAATATCTTTTTTTACACTGGGGTCTTCAAAATTTCTTCCAATTAATCTTTTTACAGCAAAAATAGTATTTTCTGGATTAGTTACGGCCTGTCTTTTTGCGGGTTGACCAATTAATTTTTCATCATTTTCAGTGAATGCAACAACTGAAGGAGTGGTTCTTGCACCTTCGGTGTTTTCTAAAACTTTTGCTTGTGCACCGTCCATGATGGCAACACAAGAATTCGTTGTTCCTAAATCTATTCCAATTACTTTGCTCATTTCAATAACTATTAATCACATATAAGTGCTAATTTTAAATCTACAACCTTATGTAAAAAAATTAATTTTCCTCTTTTTTACCCTTATTTTCCTCACTTTTTGCATTTTCATCTTCTTTTTTTTTTGACACCCCAACTAGAGAGGGTCTTAATAAGCGTTCTTTCATTAAAAATCCTTTTTGTATTTCTTGTACAATTGTGCCAGGTTTCTTTGAACTATCTTCTATCTCCATCATAGCCTGATGAAAATTTGGATCTAGTTTTTCATTAATTGCTCTAATGGGCTCGATACCATTCTTTTTAAAAATAGAATTTATATCTTTACAGATTATATCAATATGCTCTAAAATTTTTTTTATAGCGTCTGTCCCTTTTAAACTTTCATCATTTTCTAGAGAAATTTTAGACCTTTCTAAATTATCTAATAAACTTAGAGTTTCGCGCGCAAAATTAAAACCTCCATACTCAAATGCTTCATCTTTTTCCTTATCATACCTTCTTCTTTGATTTTCCATTTCTGCATATAATCTTGTGACTTTATCTTTTAATTTTATGATTTCTTCTTCATGTGTTAATTCAGTTGTGTCTATTTTTGCCTTCGCATCATTTGTTTTATTTAATTGATCTTCATCGACATTTGAATCTTCCACTGTTATTTTGCTTTCTATATTTGTTTCGTCTTTTACCATTTATTATTATATGGTAAGATTTTTCCAAAATTCTAGATGCTAAAAAAAAAAATTAATGAAATTATAATCGGCTCTAATAATGAAGGTAAACTGAGGGAAATTAAGGATTTATTACCAAAATCATATGAAATTTTCACACCTAAAAATTTTAATCTTAGAAGTCCACGAGAGACTGGAAAAACATTTCTTGAAAATTCATTAATTAAAGCCAAATATTTTTCTCATAGATCTAAGAAAATATGTCTAGCTGATGATTCTGGGCTTGAAATTAAAGTTTTAAATAATCAACCAGGGATATATTCAGCAAGATGGGCGGGTAAAAAAAACGATTTTAACATAGCTATTTCCAAAGTTTACTCGAAATTATCTAAGTATGATAAAAATTGGAAAAATACGAAAATTAGTGCGAGATTTATATGTGCATTAACAATTTACGGATTGAAAAAAAAACCTATTCAAGCAGTTGGTTTTATAAATGGGACTATATCAAAAAAAAAGATTGGAAAAAATGGTTTTGGATATGATCCAATATTTATTCCTCTAGGAAGACAAATTACCTTCGGCCAAATGAAGTATACAGAAAAACTAAAAATTGATCATAGAATTAGAGCGTTTAATAAAATTAAAAAATTTTTTTAAATTCTCCCTTTTCTACTGAGTAAAAGCTTAGGTTATGTGTAATAATATTTTTATCTATCTCAAATATCCCGATTTTTCCTCTAAATTTATTTTTTTTATAAAAAATTTTTTTGTCTATCACAAAGTCATTTTTGTAAACCAGATAATATATTAGTCCGATTAAATCATAACTCAAAAAAGAAATTTGGTTTGGAGTGTCTTTAAAATTTTCCTCATAAAGAATTACAAAATCATCATAATTCTTCTTATCTATAGATGGAAAGTACATTGGCTGAAGAGCTTTTTCTTTGAGTAAGGTCTTATCAAACCATTGATTTAAACTTATATAGGAGACTCTTTTTGAAGAAACATCAGTATATAATAAAGATGTAGTAACGCTTTTAAGATTTTCGTCAAAATCCGCAATAATGACAGAATCAAAATTTAAATTACCCATTGTATCTCTTTTTTTTAAATTTTCTAAAATATTATCTTTATTGACTTCATCAGAGTTCTCAATTCTTTTAATCTCGTCTAATAAATTTTGCTTACGTTGAGGATATTTTGTAATTTTTTCTATTTGGGATGTCAATAAAGTTGGGTCGGTATTATAGATAAAACTATTTTTTAATACAATTTTAGTTTCTAAAATTGCCTTTTCAATTTCACTTTTATATGAAGTGTCAGGAATTAGAAAAATTGTTTTTTCGAGACCTTTAATGTTTTGAAATTTTTTTATTGCATTGATTTGAGAGATAGAATTAACACCAGAGCTAATTACATTAGAATGTTTATTTTCCAAAATATTTGTAAATGACAAAAAAATAACATCAGGCAGTTCATTTAAAAATTTAGTAGAACTGTAAAATACCGGTCCAATAATGATTTTAATATTATGATTTTTAGATAAATCCTGGGCAGCTATTAAAGTTTTATCTGGATTTGATTTTGTATCCCTAAGTATAATTTCTAAACGGTCATTATCGATGGAATTCAGTGCCAATCTTACAGAATTAACTATTGATTTGCCTATGTCGGAATATTCTCCAGTTAATGGTGCTAGTAGTCCAATTTTAATCTTATCATTTGAAAATACTACATGATTAAAAAAAAAGGTAAAAAATATTATATAAATTAATTTTATTAAAGTTTTCATTAGTCTTCTAATAATATATTGATCATAATAATGCACTCAGATGTGGACAAAAATAAGTTAAAAGAAGGTTTATACATAGTATCTACCCCAATTGGTAATCTAAAAGATATAACATTTAGAGCTCTTGAAACCCTCAAAAACTCAGATTATATATTTTGCGAAGATACAAGAATAGCGAAAAAATTACTAAATCACTATAATATCAAGTCAAAGCTTATTTCTAACCACAAATTTAATGAAAAAAAAAATATTGAAAAATATAAAAAAATTTTACAAACAAACAATATCATATCCCTGATTACTGATGCTGGAACCCCCCTTATATCAGATCCAGGAAAAGTCATTGTCAATGAATGTATTAAAAACAATATTAATGTCACCCCAGTTCCAGGTGTATCAGCAGTAACCACCGCTTTATCAGTGAGTAATTTTTCAGATAATTTTTATTTTCACGGTTTTTTTCCTGAAAAAAAAAGCGAAATGGAAAAAGAGTTAAAAGTGTTATGTGAACTGCCCTGTGCAATTATTTTTTTTATATCACCAAAAAAATTAAATAAATTAATATTCCCTTTAAAAAAATATTTTAATAATAGAAAAATAATTTTTTGTAGAGAATTAACCAAATACTATGAGGAATTCATTAGACTTGAGGTAAATGATCTCGAAACTTTTGACAATTCTCCAAAAGGAGAAATGACAGTTTTAATATCCGGAAATAGTGATGAAAAAAAAAGAAGGGAAATAATTCCCGAATCGGTTAAGATTAGTATTAAAAAATTAATTAATAAATTAAGTGTGAGGGATATAACTGATATTTTTTCTGATCAGACCAGTATATCGAAATCAATTATTTATAAATATTGTATAAGCATTAAAAATGAGAGTTAGATATTTATTATATTTTTTAGCACTATTCATTCTGTCAGGTTGTGTTGGTGCAACTTCGTCAGGACTTTTTGGAACAGGTGTAACAATTGCAATGGATCCAAGGTCTTTAGGAACTCAAATTGACGACTCAATAATGGATAAAAGTATTGATGCAAGGCTGATTACTGAAAATAAAAACTACTTAATTAACGTTAAAACAAGAGTAATTGATGGTAGAATATTTATTACTGGTTATGTAGATGCCCCTGAAGAAAAGTTGAAAATCACTAAAATTGCATGGGAGACAAAAGGTGCAAGATCAGTAAAAAATGATTTAAAAATAAAAGAGAAATTTAATTTCCAACAATCTGCAAAAGATCTTTTAATAACCTCACAATTAAAATCTGCGATGATTTTCAATCAAAAAATCAAGGCTGTAAATTACAATGTTGATACCCATAAAAAAATTATTTATGTTTATGGAATTGCAGAAACTGAGGAGGAAAAAAAAGAAATTATAAAAGAAGCAAAAGAAATTTTAGACGTTAAAGACGTAATAACTAGCATCCTGCTTGTGGAAGATTTACGAATAAAAAAAGATTAATTATTTTTGTTGTAATCAATTACCCCAGCTGAATAAGCTGCAACAGAGGCTAAATTAAGAATTTCTGAGGTAGAGCATCTCAACGGAGCAATTTCTATTGCTGCATTTAAACCAATTAGCAAAGGACCAATTACCTTTGAACTGCTCATTGTTTTCATAATTTTATAAGATATAGCTGCACTGTGTTGACCAGGCATTATAAGTACATTAGCATTTCCAACAATTTCTGACATTGGGTATAATTCTTTGTATTCCTCACTTAAAGCGACGTCAGGCTGCATATCTCCATCAAATTTAAAATCTACATTCCTTTTCTTTAATAATTCAACAGCATCTCTAATATGCTTTGTTCTACTAGTCATTGGTTGACCAAAAGTTGAATGAGATAAAAAAGCAATTTTTGGTGTAAAACCAAATAGCCTCACAACTCTAGCGGAAGAAATTGCTATCTCTGCAAGTTGACTTGAGGTCGGATACTCATGAACGCTGGTATCGCCGATAAAAACAGTCTTCCCTTTATTAACAACCATGTTAAGACCAAACATAATTTCACCAGGTCTTGGTTCAACTACTTTTGTTATCTTTTGTAAAGATTGTCCATACCTACGTGTATTTCCAGTAACCATTGCATCTGCATCGCCACATGCAACCATGCATGAAGCCCAAATAACTCTATCATTTCTTACAAGTTTATCACAATCACGTTCTAATAAACCTTGAGATCGATGTAATTTATTAAAAATAAATTTTGAATATTTTTCTCTTAAGCTTTTTTTTGTTGAATTTATAATTTCAATATTAAAATTTTCACTATATCCAATTTCTTTTAACCTATCCTTAACAACCTTATCTTTGGCTACCAAAACTGGAATGCCCAAACCGCTATTTTTAAAAGCAATTGCGGCCTTTAATGTATTTTCGTCTTCTCCATCTGCAAAAACTACTTTCTTTTGATTTTTTCGTATTTGTGAGTTTATGCCTTGCATTATTGTAACGGAGGGGTCTAATCTTTGTTTTAATTGTTCTGAGTACAAATCAAAATTAATAATTTTTTTTCTTGCAACACCTGTTTTAATTGCAGCTTTCGCAACAGCTACTGGTATAACACTTATAAGTCTTGGATCAAAAGTAGACGGTATAATATATTCTTTACCATATTTTGGCCTTTCACCACCCATAGCAGCAACTACTTCATCTGGCACTCTTTCTCTAGCCAATGATGCTATAGCATTAGCCGCAGCAATTTTCATTTCATCATTTATAGTTTTTGCTCTTACATCTAAAGCACCTCTAAAAATATAAGGAAAACCTATCAGGTTATTAACTTGATTTGGATAATCGGATCTACCCGTTGCAACAATAGCATCATTTCTAACTTCATCAATTTCTTCTGGTTTAATTTCAGGATCTGGGTTGGCACAAGCGAATATAATAGGATTTAAAGACATGCTTTTTACATTATTTTTACTCAGTACACCTGCTGAAGACAAACCCAAAAAAACATCAGCATCTATTATTGCATCATCTAGATTTTTTGCAGTTGTGTCAGCAGCATAAAATAACTTCCATTTGTTCAAACCTTTTCTCTTTTTATTTATCACTCCTTTACTATCTAACATTATAATGTTAGATTTTTTAACACCTGATTTCAAAAGTAAATTCGTACAGGCCATAGCAGAAGCTCCAGCTCCGTTAACTACAATTTTTATCTTAGTTTTATTTTTTTTTTGAATATCTAAAGCATTCATTAAAGCCGCGTAGGTAATAATAGCCGTTCCATGTTGATCATCATGAAACACAGGAATATCGAGAATTTTTTTTAATTTGTCTTCTATGATAAAACATTCTGGTGCTGCAATATCTTCAAGGTTTATTCCACCAAAACTTTTTGCAAAATTTTTTATTGAATTAATTATTTCATTTGTATTATTTGAGTCGATCTCAAGATCTATAGCATCTATATCCGCAAACCTTTTAAATAAAACGGCTTTTCCTTCCATAACAGGCTTAGAAGCAATTGCACCAAGATTACCCAAACCTAAAATGGCAGAACCATTACTGATCACAGCTACAAGATTTCCCTTTGTTGTATAATCATAAGCTAATTCTGGATTTGCAGATATTGCTTTTACTGGTGCAGCAACACCAGGGGAATATGCCAAAGCTAGATCTCTTTTTGTGATCATTGGTTTAGAAGATATAATCTCAATCTTGCCAGATTTATTACTATTATGAAATTCTAATGCCTCTTTTTCAGAATAATGTTCAATTTTTTTTTTCTTCATTTTTTTATTAGATATAAAATTAGAACTAAGTTATCACTAATATGATTTATGAATCTAATTAAGTCAACTGGCACATTTAGTTTTTATACTATTTTAAGCAGAATCTTGGGCTATGTTAGAGATTTGTTGATTGCACTAAATCTTGGGTCAGGACCAATTACTGACGCTTTCTTTGTTGCATTCAGAATACCGAACACATTTAGAAGATTATTTTCAGAAGGAACTTTTAATGCAGCTTTTGTGCCAAGTTATTCATCTGAGCTTATCAAATCTAAGAAAAAAGCTGAGAAATTTTCAAATAGAATTTTGAATTTTTTGATAATTAGTCTGTTAGCAATAACACTAGTTATTGAAATATTAATGCCTATATTTATTTATGTCATAGCCCCAGGTTTTGCAGAAAATAATGACAAACTTGATTTGACTATTAAACTAACAAGAATCACTTTTCCCTTTTTATTTTTTATCAGTATTACATCTTTTTTTTCTGCAATTTTAAACTCTCATAATAAATTTGGTGTAGCAGCATTTGCACCAACAGTTTTAAATTTAATTTTAATATTTATTCTTTTTTTTTTAAATAATGAAAATGATAATCTTGTAACTTACTTAGCTTACGGAGTATCAATTGCTGGATTATTACAATTAATTATACTATATTTTTTTGTAAAGAAATTTTTTTCACCTAAAATAAATTTTAATTTAAATTTTAAAATTGACAAAATGATTAAATCATTTTTTTTCAAATTAATCCCTAGCATTTTCTCATCAGGAGTTACCCAAATTAATATTCTCGTAGGAACTATTATAGCATCATTTCAAGCAAATGCTGTGTCCTATTTATATTATGCAGACAGAATCTACCAGATTAATCTTGCAATAGCTGGAATTGCCATTGGAATAGTACTTTTGCCAAGCCTGAGTAAATACATTCAATCAAAAAATAAAAAAAAAATAAATTTTATTCAAAATAAATCTGTTGAATTAAGTCTGTTCTTAAGCTTACCTGCAATGTTTGCCTTAATAATTGCCTCTGAACAAATTACTTCAAGTTTATTTGGATATGGATCTTTTGATGAATTAAGTGTAAAAAATTCTGCAAAAGCACTGTATTATTTTGCATTTGGGCTTCCTGCTTTTGCATTAATAAAAATATTCTCATCTTTTTTATTTGCAAGGCAAAATACCAAAATACCATTTTATTTTTCCTTAATTTCTGTAATTATTAATATATTAATTAGTATATCTTTTTTTGATGAGGTAGGATTTATAATTATACCTATATCTACAACGATATCCTCATGGATCAATGCAATATTATTATTTGTATATCTAAAAAATCGAAATTATTATTATTTAGATTTAAATTTTATATTTGCTTTATTGAAAATTTTCTGCAGTGTTACATTCTCTTCCTATTTCTTTTACTTTATGATTAATAAATATTCCAATGTTTTAATATTTAATAATAACTATAAACTATTATTTATGATGATTTTAATCATTATAACTTTATTATTATACTTTCTCATATCTATTTTTACAAAAGCTTTCAAATTGTCCGATATTAAATTAAAGTATTAATTTATGAACAAAAAAATATTTTCTGGTGTCCAGCCTACAGGAAATTTACATGTCGGAAACTATCTTGGAGCCATAAAAAACTTTGTTAATTTTCAAAATCAGAAAAACACTGAATGTATATACTGTGTTGTAGATTTGCATGCTATTACAACCAAACAGATACCTGAAGTATTAAAAAAAATATTTTAGAAACTACTGCAACATTTTTAGCAAGCGGATTAAATCATAAAAAAAGTATAATTTTTCAACAGTCGATGGTACCTGCTCACTCTGAGTGTTCCTGGATTTTAGGATGCCTAGCAAAAATGGGATGGCTTAATAGAATGACACAATTTAAAGAAAAAGCTGGTAAAGATAAAGAGAAAGCTAGTATTGGACTATATATTTACCCGGTATTAATGGCTTCAGATATTTTACTTTATGACACAACGCATGTTCCAGTAGGTGAAGATCAAAAACAACATTTAGAACTCGCTAGAGACATTGCGCAAAAGTTTAACTCAGATTTTAGTTCACCAAATTTTTTAAAATTACCTGAACCTATGATCCAGCAAGACTTTGCGAGAATAATGAGTTTGAAAGATGGGACAAAAAAAATGAGCAAATCAGACCCTTCAGAACAAAGTAGGATTAATTTGAATGACACAAAAGATGAAATAAATAATAAAATTAAAAAGGCTAAAACTGACACATTGCCCATCCCAGGAAACAAAAAAGATCTGGAAAACAGACCTGAAGCCAAAAATCTTCTAGGTATTTACTCATCGTTAAAGGACCAGAATATAATTAATACTCTAGATGAATTTTCAGGTAAAAACTTTTCTGAATTTAAAAAGAAACTTATTGAGATAACTATTGAGAAAATTTATCCAATATCAATTGAGGTTAATCGTTTAAAGAATGATGAAGCGTTTATCCAAAAAGTATTAAATGAAGGAAACGCCAGGGCCATCGATATTTCGTCAAAAAAAATTAAGGATATGAAAAAAATTGTTGGTTTTTAACAACAATTATATCTTTAATTTTATAAATTTATAATTATATAGAATACATGTTTGTTCAAATTCAAAATACTCCTAATCCCAATTCCCTCAAATTCGTACCTGAGAAAAAAGTTTCATTGATTGGACCGCTAGAAATATTAGATACTAATTCTACAAAAAATGAGCTAATAAATAATATTCTTTCTATTAAAGGTGTTAGGGGTGTTTTTTTATATGAGGATTTCTTATCAATTAATAAAAATGGCCAAACATCCTGGGATGAGATTAAACATGTGATAATTTCTTATATTAACGATTTTTACTCAAAAGGAAATGAGTGTGTTATCGAAAAAAAATTAAATGAAGATTTAATTGAGAGTTATGGAGAAATAGAAAAAAAAATAATAGATGTATTAGAAAGCAAAATTAGGCCTGCGGTATCAAGAGATGGGGGAGACATAACATTTAAAAGCTTTGAAAAGGGAGTTGTAACTGTTCAACTTAAAGGGAGCTGTTCAGGATGCCCTAGCTCAACTATTACGTTAAAAAAAGGTGTAGAAAATTTACTAAGCCATTATATACCTGAAGTTAAAGAAGTAATATCAACTTAAAGCAATTTCCTTTTATTTATGATAAAAAAATTTAGTAATATGCAACTCAGTGAAATAAAAAAAATCTTAATTAAAAAAGGTTTTAAAATTAATAAAATACAGAAAAAATCATATTTTAAAGAATTTAAAAGTATATATATAACTACCTTTTTTAGCATTTTGATTATAGGTTTTTCTTTCATTCTTCCCGCGACATCAAATTTTTTTTTTTCAAACTTCGGAAAACCTAAATTTAAAGAAAATTACTCAAAGAAATATTTAGATAAAGTTTTATCAGGGGAAAGTTTGGTAATTGATAGAACTATAGATAGCGAGGTAGATGAAAGGCATTTGTATGAAGATATAGATTTCAATGAGGGACCGACAAAATCAGTAAGGATAGAAGCAAATACACTAAATGAGTTGTTTAATGAGGAAAATTATACTCTTAATTTAGTAAGAAAAAATAAATTGGTAAAACCATTCGAGGTCGGGATGTTGCCTGAGGAACTAAAATATATTGAAAGTTCAAAAAAAAGAAAAGATTTGTTCATTAAAATTGTTTTACCCTTAGTATTGAGTGAAAATAATAGAATTAAAAGAGACAGAATAACTCTTTTTAAAATATTGAACAAAAATAATAATTCAAAAGCTGAAAAAAAATGGCTTAACACCAAATTTAAACAGTATGGAGTTGTAAATAAAGATTTATCAACTTTAAAAATAAGAATGGACGAAATTCCTGTTTCATTAGCCATTGCCCAAGCAGCAAAGGAAACTGGATGGGGCACATCTAGATTTGCAATTGAGGGAAATGCGTTATTTGGTCAATGGACATATTCCGGAAAAGGCATAAAGCCGGCAGCAGCTGATAAAGGTGATAAGCATAAAGTTATGACATTTAGTGTGCTAAAATCATCAGTAAGGGCATATCAAAGAAACTTGAATACTCATTCTAGTTATAAAGAATTCAGAAAATATAGAGCCACACAAAGAGACAACGATGAAGAATTGAACAGTCTTGAATTAGCTAATTATTTAAATAAGTATGCTGAAATTGGTGAAGAGTATACATTTACATTAAAAAAAATTATTAAACAAAATAATCTAAAGGATTTTGACAATGCTAAAATCCTACCATTATCAAGCAATAGTTTAAATAATAATATTTAGGTTTGTTTAATAGAAAATTGAAGACCAAACCATCTCCAGACCTCATCATCCTTCATAGAGCAGTTTATTCTACCTCTTCTAAATTTAAACTTATCTCTAAATTTTACAATTAATTTATTTTTAATAAGTGTTAAATCAGTTTTTTCCCAACCCTTACCTTCGTCAGAAAAACAATTAATTTTATCTAAATTTTTTTGACCTTCGAAAAATTTAATTGTTAAATTTGGTGGGTTATTTTTTGGCAATATTAAATTATCTTTGATAGATACGTCATCGTATTCCAAAGGTAATAAATTAATTAAAAATTTAAATCTTTCTATATCACCATATTTCTCATTAATAGGAAACCTTGGAATTTCAAACTTATCTTTATTTAAGTCTATGACTCCAGAATTTTGACCAAATGCAAATTGAAATTTTGTTTTAATAAATTCTTTATGCTTAAGACTATACTCTCCAAATGGGTATGAAAAAAATTCAGGGTTATATCCAATTTTTTTTTTAAAAATTTCAATAGATTTATTGATATCTTCTTTAAAATAATCGTAATTGTGGTCAATAAAATAATCATGTTTATGAGAATGGTTTCCTATAAATGCAAAACTTTCCTTTTCGATTTCCTTAATTTGGCTCCAGTTCATATATCCATTCTTCCCGACAGGTTCTGTGGAGATAAAAAGTATAAAAGGAATTTTATTTCTTTTTAAATATGGCCAAGCTATTTCATAAAATGACTGAAATCCGTCATCAATAGTAATTAATATTTTCTTGTCATTTTTGACATTAGAAAACTCCTTAGTAAACTCATCGGGGTTTATAAATGCATATTGGTTTTTTTTAATAGTTTGAATTTGTTTTTTAAAAATCTCCATTTTTACGTTAGTTGAGGGATATTCATTTTCATTAAATCTATGATACATTAATGATAATATTCCTTGGTCATAAGATAATTTTTTAGTAATATTTTCATCACTATTGGAATTTGTTAAAACTAATGTTAATATGAGTACTTTAATCATCGATGCGACTGAAGAAAATATTTTTTTGCAAATCATAAATCAAAACAAATCTTATACTAATGAATATTTAAACTGTAGAGAAAATTTTGATAGATTTGGCATTATAGTTTTTGACTTTTTGAAAAAAAATAATTTGAGTGTTGATAATATCTCGAATATATTTGTAAATAAAGGACCAGGTAAATTTTCAAGTATAAGAGCATCTATTGCAACAGCCAAGGGTATTTGTAAGTCAAAAAATATCAGATATTTTGAATTTTCAACAAATCAAATAAACAAAGAAAATTACAATAAAATACTAGACTTATTTAAAAATTAAGTTTTAATAAAAAAATAAAAAAATAAAAAAATAATATTATGTCGGACAGTATTGAAGAAAAATGTGTATTAAGAGGAATAAAACTAACTGATCAAAGAAAAGTTATAGCCAAGGTAATGTCAGAGTCTAAAGAAAACTATGGCGAGTCTGATCATCCTGATGTAGATGAATTATATCAAAGGGTAACAAAAATTGATCCTAAAATTAGTATTGCAACGGTTTACAGAACAGTAAAGATTTTTGAAGAAGCTGGAATTTTGACAAAGCATGATTTTAAAGGTGGAAAAGCAAGATACGAAGAAATTAGGGAGAGTCACCATGATCATTTAATAGACGTAAAAACAGGGCATATCATAGAGTTCACTGATAACGATATTCACAACTTACAAAAGAAAATTGCTCAAAAATATGGTTATGATCTCATAGACCACAAACTTGAACTTTATGGTATAAAAAAAAAATAAAAATTTATGGGTAAAAAAATTTTTATTAAGACATTCGGTTGTCAGATGAATGTGTATGACACGAATAGAATCTACGATTCTGTAAAAAAAATTAATTACAAAAAAACTGATGACCCTAAAAATGCAGATTGTGTAGTTTTAAATACATGTCATATAAGAGATAAGGCAAAAGAAAAAGTTTATCATGAAGTTGGCAGAGTAAAAGAAGTTTATAAAAACAAAGAAAAGCCTATTATGATAATAGCTGGTTGTGTAGCCCAAGCGGAAAATGAGGAGATGTTTAAAAGAGAACCATTCATTGATATTATTATCGGACCTCAGTCTTACCATAAAATTAATGATGTAATAAAAAATTATAATAAGAAAAATAAAAAAGAAGAGACAGATATAGAAACTATTGAAAAATTCTTACATTTCGACAAAATCAAAAACAACAGTAATAATGTTTCATCTTTTCTTACTATCCAGGAGGGTTGTGATAAGTTTTGTCATTTTTGCGTTGTGCCTTTCACTAGAGGCCCTGAATTTTCAAGACCTTTCGATAAAATAATAAATGAAACTGAACAAATGATAAGGAACGGAGTTAAAGAAATAACTTTATTGGGACAAAACGTTAATGCTTATTTTTATAAAAAAAACTCTAAAGAATACAGGTTATCAGATTTATTAAATAAACTCGATACATATTCAGATTTAGCAAGAGTTCGGTATACAACTTCACACCCTTTAGATATGACAGATGACTTAATAGACTGTTATAAAAAAAATAAAAAACTAATGCCCTTTGTGCACCTACCAATTCAAAGTGGCTCAAATAAAATGCTTAAGTTAATGAATAGAAAACACACAATTGAAGATTATATTTTAATTTACGATAAAATAAAAAAGATTAATTCAGATGTCAAATTTTCCAGTGATTTTATAGTTGGGTATCCTGGAGAGACAGATAAAGATTTTGATCTTACAGTAAAACTAATAGAAAAAATTAAATTCATAAATTCTTACTCATTTATTTTCAGTCCAAGACCCGGGACAAAAGCTGCAGACTACAAAGAAATCGACAAGACAATTTCCCAGAAAAGGCTAGAAAAAATTCAAAAATTACTTTTTAGACATCAACTTGACACTAATAAAAAATTTTTAGACAAAAAAATCAACGTTTTGATAGAAAACAAAATGAAATCACAAAATAAACTTTTTGGAAGAAACAAATATTTAAATTCAGTGATTATTGAGGGAAATGAGCAATATGTTGGTAAATTAGTTGATGTTTATATTAACAATTGTAACCAGAATACTTTATTTGGAAAAATAATAAGTTTAAATAATAAAGCGGCTTAATTGAAAAGTTCATTAAAAAATATTAAATCAGATTTAAAAATAGTTTACTCAGACAACGATACATTAAGTATAATTTTTCCCAGTAATGATTTATTGTTTGGTGTAGTTGGTGAATTTAATAATAACATTAAAGAATTAGAAAATATAACAAATACAAATATTTATACTAGAGGAAATTCTATTTCTGTAAAAGGAAGTGTTGAGAAAAATGAATTAATTAAAAATGCAATCACATTTTTATCTGAACAATTCATAATTAATGGATCAATTGAAAAAAAAGATGTACATTCATCTATCAATAAATTTATGATAAAACAAAATTTGTTAAATACTAATAAAATCAATTACATTATTAAAACACCAAAAAAGTCTGTAATACCTAGATCTGAAAAACAAAAGAAATATGTCAGCGCTTTAAACCAGAATGATATAATTATATCCGCTGGTCCAGCGGGCACTGGTAAAACATTTTTAGCAGTTGCCGTCGCCCTTACAATGTTGCTCGAAAAAAAAATTGAAAAAATAATTTTATCTCGTCCAGCAGTAGAAGCAGGGGAAAGACTTGGCTTTCTTCCTGGAGACATGAGGGAAAAAGTCGATCCATATCTAAGACCACTCTATGATTCTCTTTATGATCTTCTAGACTATGAAAAAATTCAAAAGAAAATTGAGATAGGTGATATTGAAATTGCACCTTTAGCATTCATGAGAGGAAGAACTTTAAAAAATTCTTTCGCAATATTAGATGAGGCTCAAAATGCAACAGACACTCAAATAAAAATGTTTTTGACTAGAATTGGCGAAAATTCGAAAATAGTTATAAATGGTGACCCCTCTCAAATTGACCTACCTAATAAGTCTTTGTCTGGACTTGAAAGATCTAAGAAAATATTAGGTGATTTAAAAGAGATAGCTACAATTGATTTTGATCACAAGGATGTTGTCAGACATCCTTTAGTTTCAAAAATAGTTAGAGCTTATAACAATCAATCAAGTAATGAATGATAAAAGCAAATATTATTGTAGATAAGAATGTATGGAAAAATAAAATTAAAAATCCTGAATACTACATAAAAAATAAATTAAAAAAAATTCCTAAAATTTTAAAGTTAAAATTAAAAAAACAAGAAATATCATTATTTTTAACTAATAGTAAAAAAATGAGGGAACTTAATTATAAATTTAGAAAAAAAAATAAAATAGCAGATATATTATCTTTTCCATTTTCAGCTAAGAAAATAAAAAACGGATATTTAGGAGACATTGCGATAAGTTATGAAATGGTAAAACAAAGATCCAAAAAAACCAATTTTAAAATTGAGTTTGATAAAATGTGGGTACATGGATATTTGCATCTAATCGGATTTAATCATAAAAAATTAAATGAATTTAAAATAATGAATAAAATAGAAAATAAAATATTAAAACAAATTGAACGTTAAAATTATAAAAAATATAACTAATAGCGAATTTAAAATATTAATATTTTCAAGTATATTAGGAATAATTTCCTCATTTTCTTTACCACCCTACAATTTATTTTTTTTAAATTTTATTGTTTTTCCAGTACTATTCAGTCTAATTATTTTATTAAAAAATCATAAAAAATACTTGTTTCTACTTGGTTTATTTTTTGGTTTCGGTTATTTTTGCTCAAATCTATATTGGATTTCTAATTCTCTAAAATTTGAAGATACACTTAAATTCCTTATACCAATTACCATCATTTTAATACCCCTTGTTATGTCTTTTTACTATGCTTTAGTTTTTACTTTACTATCATTTTTTAAATTAAAATATAATTATTCATCAATATTAATATTTGCATTATTGTTTTCATTTTTTGAATATTTAAGAGGAAATTTTTTTACAGGGTTTCCATGGAATCTTGTAGTATTTAGTATTGTAGAATATACTTATTCACTACAACTATTATCAATTATAGGAACATATTCTCTTAACTTATTAGTTGTTAGTTTGTTTTTGTCACCAACTATCTTTTTTTTTAATATTAATTTAAAACTCAAATTTATAATCATCTTTTTTATCTTATTACTTGTTATAATCAATAATATCTATGGTATTAAAAAATTTGAAAATTACAAAAAATTAAAAAATGAAGATTTTAAATTTAAAATATCAATTGTTTCACCAAAAATAGGACTTAAGAGATACTTTTCTAATGAAAAAACATCAAAGATAATAGATGATTTAATAAAAATAAGTAACCCTGATAAAAATGTAGAAACTTTATTTATTTTCCCAGAAGGGATTCTACCCGGAAAAACTTTTAATGATTTACAAAATTACAAAAATCTTTTCTATGAAAGCTTTTCGAAAAAACATAAAATTATTTTAGGAATTAATAGTGAGGATAATTTTAGAATTTTCAATTCTTTGATTTTAGCAGATAATAGATTGCGAATAATTTCCCAATATGATAAGAATAAATTAGTTCCATTTGGTGAATATTTGCCTTTTGAGGATAAATTTTATAAAATCGGATTAAAAAAAGTTACCCAGGGATATAATTCTTTTTCACCATCGGATGAGAGAAACTTAATTAAAGTAGGTAATTATAATTTTTTACCACTTATTTGTTATGAAATAATTTATTCGGGAAAACTAAACAATAAAAAAAAAAAAATAGATTATATAATTAATATTTCAGAAGATGGCTGGTTTGGTAATTCTATAGGGCCAAGTCAGCACTTTATTCATTCCATATTTAGATCTATAGAGGAGGGAAAAAATATATTTAGATCTTCAAACAATGGTATCTCAGCACATATTAATCCCCTTGGATTTGTTGAGGAAAGTATAGAATCAACCCAAAGTGGTGTTATTGAAGTTAAAAATATAAAATTAATCTCGGCAACATTATTTGCTAGAGAGGGTAATAAGATCTTCTTTTATTTTATTGTAATTTATATTACGTTTATTTTTTTCTTAAAAAGAAAGGACCTATAATGAAAAAAAATTATTTATTTACAAGTGAGTCTGTATCTGAGGGGCACCCAGATAAAGTATGCGATAGAATATCAGATATGGTGGTTGATTCATTTCTCTCAAAAGAACCTCAGTCAAGGGTAGCATGTGAAACATTAACAACAACTAATAAAGTAGTTTTAGCTGGTGAAGTTAGGGGTCCCGAAATAAAAAATGATGAATTAATAAATAATGTTAGAGAGTGTATAAAAGACATAGGATATGATCAAGATGGATTTAGTTGGAAAGAACAAACTAAGATAGAAAGCCATTTACATGCTCAATCAGCAGATATAGCGATGGGAGTAGATTCATCCGGTAATAAAGATGAGGGTGCAGGTGATCAGGGAATAATGTTCGGATATGCGTGCAACGAAACAGACGTCCTTATGCCAGCTCCAATTCATTACTCGCACAGAATTTTAAGACTAATGGCAGAAGATAGAAAATCTGGAAAACTAAAAGGAATAGAGCCAGACTCCAAAAGTCAAATTACAATTGAGTATAAAGATGGTTTGCCTAATGCAGTAAAATCAGTAGTGATTTCTACACAACATTCTAAAGATGTTGATTTAGCAAAAGTTAAAGAACTCTGTGTGCCATATATTGAAAGATCTATACCAAAAAATTTGTTAGGAAATCTTAATGAAAAGGAAATTTATATAAATCCTACAGGTAACTTTGTTATTGGTGGTCCAGATGGTGACAGTGGTTTGACCGGCAGGAAGATAATCGTAGACACCTACGGCGGAGCAGCACCACATGGTGGAGGTGCCTTTTCAGGAAAAGACCCAACAAAGGTTGATAGGTCAGCTGCATACGCTTCGAGATATTTAGCAAAAAATGTAGTTGCATCAAAGATTTCAGATAAATGTTTAATTCAGCTAGCTTATGCTATTGGAGTTTCAAAACCCTTATCAATTTATGTTGATCTTTTTGATAATGATGAGGAAAAAAATAAACATGTTGAAAAGTTAATTAAAGAGAATTTTGATTTAAGTCCAAGAGGAATTAGAGAAATGCTAGGTTTAAATAAACCCATTTACCAAAAAACTGCTGCATATGGTCATTTTGGAAGGATACCAGAAAATGATGGTTCATTTTCATGGGAAAATACTGATAAATCTCATATTTTTAGTAAGTAATAATTATTGAATATTTAAAAAAAATATTTATATTCCACCTAAAATCAATGAATTTAAAATGGGCTTCGGCCCATTTTTTTTTGGTGCAAATTAATGTTAAACAGAAGAGCAGATAAACTAGAACTACTTAGAATCGCAGAGGCAGTAGCCCTGGAGAAATCTATTGATAAAGAATTGATAATAGATTCAATGGAAAGTGGAATCGCTAAAGCAGCAAAATCTAAATTTGGAAACGAGAATGAAATTAAAGTTCATATAGATAGAGATAGTGGTGATATCGGTATTTTTAGAAAATTACTAATTGTAGAAAATCCTATGAATATGAACGTTGAAATTGGATTAAAAGAAGCAATAAATATAAATGAGGAAAATATTAGTAAAAAAATAGGTGACGAAATTTTACAACCTCTCCCCTCTTTCGACTTTGGTAGAATAGCCGCACAAACTGCTAAACAGGTAATAACTTTTAGTGTTAGAGAAGCTGAAAGACAAAGACAATTTAATGATTTTAAAGATAAAATAGATACTATTTTAAGTGGTATTGTAAAAAGATTAGAATTCGGCAATGTAATAGTTGATCTTGGCGGAACTGAAGCAATAATCCAAAAAAATGAGATTATTCCAAGAGAAAATATTAAAGCAGGTGATAGAATAAAAGCTTACTGTCTAGATGTAAGAAGAGAGCCCAGAGGTCAGCAAATATTTTTATCAAGAGCCCATCATAAGTTTATGGAAAAACTTTTTATACAAGAGGTACCTGAAATTTATGATGGATTGATAGAAATTAAATCATCAGCAAGAGATCCAGGCAGTAGAGCAAAAATTTGTGTAAAAGCAATAGACACTTCTTTAGATCCTGTGGGAGCTTGTGTGGGGATGAGAGGAAGTAGGGTTCAAGCAGTAGTGAATGAACTTCAAGGAGAAAAAATTGATATTGTTAACTGGTCTGAAGATCCAGCTCTAGTTGTTTCAAATGCTCTCTCTCCTGCAGAGGTACAAAGGGTTAATGTTGATATGAACTCAAAAAAACTAGATGTCATACTTACAGAGGACAACTTAAGTAAAGCTATCGGCAGAAGAGGTCAAAATGTTCGTTTAGCAACAAAGCTTCTTAATTTTGAAATTAATATTATGACAGATCAAGAAGACTCGGAAAAAAGACAAATCGAATTTAAGGAAAAAACAGAAAATTTAATTAAAAATTTAGAACTTGATGAAACCTTAGGCCAACTTTTAGTTGCAGAAGGATTTTCTACAATAGACGAATTAAAAGATACTAATCCTGATGATCTATCTAAAATTGAGGGAATTGAAAATGAGACAGCAAAAGAAATCATCGATAGAGCTAAAGATTCTTATAAAAAAGATCAAGAGGAAATTTCAAAGAAAATTAAAGAATTAGGCCTAGATAATGACTTAATTGAACATAAGGGCTTAACACTAGGTATGCTAGTTACACTTGGTGAACAAAGGATATTAACACTTAATGATTTTGCAGATTTAGCTTCAGATGAACTTACAGGAAGTTTTGATGTAGTAAAAGGTGAAAGAATAAAAATTAAAGGTTATTTAGAGGATTTTGCTCTTTCTAAAAACGAGGCTGATATTTTAATAATGTCTGCTAGAGAAAAAATATTTAAAAAAGATTGAGGCATGTTTAATGGAAAAAAAAAAATTAAAACTATCAATTTCAGGCTCTCAAAAGAGAACAATGTCCAGTATAGAACAGGCAAAATCGCAATCAAAAAATACTGTTGTAATAGAAAAAAGATCTGGGAAAATCCATAGAAAACAGCCACAAAATAAGTTTCTAAGAAATAATAATTTTCAAAAAAATTCTTACGTAAATAGCGCATCCAAGCCACCACCAGTTTTTCAACAAAATACTAAATCAGATTTTGAAAAAAGAAAAATAGCAGAACAAAGAGCAACGAAAAGGTTAAAAGGTGAAAACGGCCAAAAAGAAACGAAAGGTAAAAATTTAGGCAAAAGAAGGGAATTAAAATTAACCTTGTCTAGAGCATTGAGCGAGGAAGATAGTGTTTCCAAAGCAAGAAGTATTGCTTCATTAAAAAGAGCTAAACAAAAAGAGAATAGAGAACTTAATAAGGATTATAAAGCAGATATTAAGCCAGTTAAAAGAGAGATAAATATTCCTAAAATGATAACAATAAGAGAATTAGCTAATAGAATGGCTGAGCAATCAAGTAGTATAATTAAACATCTTTTGGGTATTGGTCTAACTGTTACAATTAATCATACAATTGATGAGGATACCGCAGAATATTTAGTAAAAGAGTTTGGACACATCCCAATCAAGGAAAAAAAAGCTGAGGAAATAATTGAAAAAATTAAAACAATAAAAATTGAAAATCTTAAGGGAAGACCCCCAATAGTTACCGTAATGGGTCATGTAGATCACGGAAAAACTTCTGTTTTAGATACAATACGCAAAACAAAAGTAATAGATGGGGAGTTTGGAGGTATTACACAACATATTGGTGCATACCAAATAAAATATAACGAACAAAAATTAACTTTTATTGATACACCTGGGCATGCAGCCTTCACCGAAATGAGAGCAAGAGGTTCTAAGCTAACAGATTTAGTAATTTTAGTTGTTGCCGCTGATGATGGTGTGAAACCACAAACTATAGAATCTATTAAACATGCAAAAGCCGCAAAAGTGCCAATTGTAGTTGCAATAAATAAATGTGATCTCCCAGAAGCTGATCCTCAAAAAATTCGAAATCAACTATTAGAACACGAACTAATATCAGAGGAGATGTCTGGTGACACTTTAATGGTAGAAATTTCTGCCAAAACAGAAAAAAATTTAGAAAAATTAATAGACGCTGTTCTTTTACAATCTGAGTTAATGGATCTCAAAACCGAATACGACACTTTCGCAAAAGGAATAGTCTTGGAATCTAAGATTGATATCGGAAGGGGACCGATTGTAAATATAATTGTTACTGCGGGAACCCTAAAAAAAGGAGATTACTTTGTAAGTGGTTTAAAGTGGGGAAAAATAAGAGCAATTTTAAACGATAATGGACAAAGTGTTGAAAAAGCAGAACCCTCAGATCCAATAGAAATTCTTGGTATAAACGGTCCTTCAAAAGCAGGGGACGACTTTGTAGTTTTAGAAACCGAAAAAGATGCAAAGTCTTTGTGTGATGCCAGAATAAACGAGTCAAAGGAAATTAAGAGCCCCATATCATTAAACAATCAAGAAATTTTTTTCAAAGATAGTAAAGTTGAAGAGCTAAATATTATTATTAAATCAGATGTTCAAGGTTCAAATGAAGCTATTAAAAATGCGGTAGGATTAATTAAACACGATGAAGTTAAACCGAAAATTATTTTATCCGACATAGGCATGGTGACCGAAACAGATATATCCTTAGCAAAAGCGTCTAATGCAATACTCATTGCATTTAATGTAAAACCAACTAGGGAGGCAAAAAAATTTGCTGAACAAGAGAAGATTGTAATTTCGAGTTACAACATAATTTATGAAGCATTGGATTTTGTTAAAAATAAAATGTCTGGTTTGCTTATACCTAATGTTGAAGAAAATATAATTGGCACAGCTGAAATATTAGAAATATTTAAGGTCTCAAAAGTTGGAAAAGTTGCAGGGACCAAAGTTTTAGAAGGTGAGATCACCCAAGACTCAAATGCAAGAATTGTTAGGGATGGTGCCATTATTTTTAATGGAAAAATAAGCTCAATTTTTAGAGAAAAAAACCAAGCGAAACAAGTTTCAGCTGGACTTGAATGTGGTATAACAATTAAAGATTTTAATGATTTTCAGAAAAAGGATATAATTGAAGTCTATAATTCTAAAATCTTAGAGAGATCGATTTAATGAAAAAATTAGGAAAACCGGTTACGCAGAGACAATTAAGGGTTGGCGAAATGATTAAACAATCACTTAGCATGATATTTCTAAGAGATGAAGCTAAACTTCCTGATTTAAAAACAAAAGAAATAACAGTAACAGAAGTCAGGATGAGTCCCGACCTAAAGATCGCAAAAGCTTTTGTTTTACCGCTCGGTGGTAAAGATGCAGCAAATATTGTTGATAAATTAAAAGAATTTTCTTTTGTAATTCGAAAGGCTTTGTCAAAAAAAGTCACAATAAAGTTTTTACCAAAAATTTTATTTGTAAAAGACGAGTCTTTCGACTACGCAGAAAAAATAGAAAATCTGATAAAACAAACAAATAAATAAGGAAAAATATGATAACAAAAAAAAAAGAATTGCAAATTCATGAGAATGACAGTGGTTCGTCCCAAGTACAAGTGGCTCAATTAACTGCTAAGATAGAAAATCTATCTCAACATATAAAAGGTAATAAAAAAGATAAGCACTCTTCAGTGGGATTATTAAAAGCAGTAAATAAAAGAAAAAAATTATTAGATTATTTAAAAAAAAATAATACTGAAATATACAAAGATGTTTTAGAAAAATTAAACCTAAGGAAATAAATGTTTAAAGAATTTAAAAAAGAGATAGAGTTATACGGAAAAAAAATAAAGTTAGAGACAGGAAAAATTGCAAGACAAGCGGATGGAGCAGTTGTTGCGACATGTGGCGAAACTGTAGTATTAGCAACAGTAGTTGGGGCAAAAAAGGTAAATCCAGAAGTTGATTACTTCCCACTATCTGTGAATTATCAGGAAAAATATTATGCAGCTGGCAAGATACCAGGTGGATATTTTAAAAGAGAGGCAAGACCAACAGAAAGTGAAACTTTAATCTCAAGGTTAATAGATAGGCCTATAAGGCCACTATTTCCAGATGAATTTAAGAATGAGGTACAATTACTACCGACGGTTATTTCTTACGATAAAGAAAATGAAGCAGATATATTATCAATTATTGCTTCCTCCGCAGCTTTAGCAATTTCTGGAATGCCATTTCTTGGTCCTGTTGCTGCCTCAAGAGTTGGATTTATAGATGGTAAATATGTTCTAAATCCATCAAAAATAGATTTGGAAAAATCCAAGTTAGACCTTGTGGTTGCAGGTACAAAACATGCTGTGCTGATGGTTGAGTCTGAAGCAAAAGGATTATCGGAAGAGGAAATGTTAAATGCAGTAAAATTTGGTCATGAAAATTTTATTCCAGTTATAGAAATGATAGAGGAACTTGCTAAAGATTGTAGAAAGCCTGAATGGGTGGTTGAAAAGAAAGACCTATCAGAGGTAAAGAAAAAATTAGAGGAAGAATTTACTAAGGATCTTGAAAAAGCTTTCTCAACTAAAGATAAAAAAGATAGATCAAATCAAATTTCTGAAATTAGCGAAAAAGCAAAAAAGCTTTATGATGAAAACGAAAATTATTCAGAATTAGACTTTAATTCTGAGCTTAAAAATCTCGAAAAGAAAATCGTCAGAACAGATATTCTTAAAAATAAAAATAGAATAGATGGAAGAGGTCTATCTGATATAAGACAAATCGTATGCGAAGTTGGTATTCTACCAAGAGTCCATGGATCGGCTCTTTTCACAAGAGGAGAAACTCAAGCTATTGTTACGACAACTTTAGGAACCTCAGATGACGAACAAAGAATAGAAAGTTTAGATGGTCTTAAAAGGGAAAGATTTATGCTACATTATAATTTTCCACCATTTTCTGTGGGGGAAACAGGTAGAATTGGGACTGGCAGAAGAGAAGTTGGTCACGGTAAATTAGCCTGGAGAGCAATAAGTTCCTCACTTCCTTCACAAGAAAGTTTTCCATATACATTTCGAATAGTATCAGAAATAACCGAGTCTAACGGATCATCCTCAATGGCAACTGTATGTGGTTCATCTTTAGCATTAATGGATGCAGGTGTTCCTATTAAGGAGCCAGTAGCAGGTATTGCAATGGGACTCATCAAAGAAGGAGATGATTTTAGTGTACTCTCAGATATTCTTGGTGACGAAGATCATTTAGGAGATATGGACTTTAAAGTTGCTGGTACCAAAAACGGAATTACATCTCTGCAAATGGATATCAAAATAACAGGGATAACATTCGAAATAATGGAGAAAGCATTAAATCAGGCAAAAGAGGGGAGAATTCATATTTTGGAAGAAATGAATAAAGCTCTAGGCAAATCAAGAGATAGTGTTGGTAAGCATACCCCTAAAATGGAAAAAATAACTGTTGATAAAAAAGATATTGCAACAGTAATTGGTAAAGGTGGAGCAACCATAAGAGAGATTGTTGAAAAATCAGGAGCAAAAGTT
>MDTB01203378.1_pt1 | contig 73627 bp, 70 predicted proteins | sample 811161 | NCBI WGS metagenome assembly MDTB01 (sample SAMN05326650, study PRJNA326480) | marine metagenome | isolation source: seawater | place: Mediterranean Sea | collected 2009 | reverse complement strand
TTACTTATCGTTTCTTGGGGCGCAGGCGCTCAAACCCATCAAATGAACCCCTTGGATCTAGCAGTCCCGATTGCCGATGAGCAGGCGGTAGCTGAGGGCGGTGAAATATTTTCTGAGAAGTGTTCTGCGTGTCACGGTGGACGTGGTGTCGGAACAGGTCGAGCGCCCTGTGTGAGTTGCGGAAAATTCATGTTCAGGGGAAATACAAATAGCGAAATATATGAAACGATTTATTCAGGAACTCCGCGAACAGGAAGTCGTGGTGGGAAAATGGGCGCATTTAGCAGTATGTTGGATAAGAGCGAGATCATTAGTCTTGTTACCTACCTTCGGGCGACGGAGAGGGCCCGGATTGCCTCGGGAGAAATTTCAGATCCATACGCAGAAAATCAAGATGCTATGGTATTTCCAGACTAGGCAGGCCAGTCTCATCTTGTGACGGCATTCGGCAAGGTCTTTGGAAGGCTGTGATGTCTTTACACTGAAGGTGCTTCCTTTAACTTCTCATTAAAACAAATCAGTTTTTCTTAGGCTTCTGGACCGTGTGGTAAGCCCGCTCTTTGAGTAGACGGTAGAATATGCTACGGGATTGATTATTTACGACACAGAGATTAAGGAGAGAAGAATGAAAAATTCAAAGGACTATCTGGAGGAAGCCAATGCGCTAGTCGAACGTATATCTGTTCAGGAAGGTATGGATCTTCATAAAAGCAAAGAGGCTATTTTTGTTGACGTTCGTGACTCAGCGGCAATCGCCGAGTCCGGGACCATTAACGGTGCCCTCAGAATTCCTCGTGGTTTTATCGAGTTTGCTGCGGATCCTGAAAGTCCGTTCCATAATGCTCAGCTCAGCACAAACGCGACCATTATTCTTGTTTGTGGAGCAGGCGGTCAGGCTGCGCTTGCTGGCAAGACTTTGAAGGATATGGGCTATGAAAATGTAAAAAATGTTGGAGGATTTCCAGACTGGCGTGATGCTGGCGGAGAGACAGAGACGGCGTGAATCCTGTTTGAGAACAAATGAAGTTCACGGGTTATGTGGTCTAAATTAAGATTGCTTTCGATTCTGTGTTGTGTTTCTGTAGCTCAGGCGGAAGACTTAGCAGAGTGCGCGGGCGAAAACCTTGAGGTTTGGACGCACTGTCATGGAATAATAGAAACAGACAATTTTTATTACATCGGAGAATTTGTCGACGGAAAACCGCATGGAAAGGGCTTCCTTGAGGACGCTGTCGGTACGAAGTACACAGGGAAATTCAATCATGGGAAAAAAGATGGCCGGGGTGAGATGACGTTCGGTTCGAAACACCCCTTGTCAGGCTCCGTCTATGTCGGACACTTTGAAAATGACATGCCTCATGGACACGGAGTCATGCAATATGACGATGGGGCGAAGTACGAAGGTTCTTATCAATTTGGTCAGTTTCATGGGCACGGCTCCATGAAATTTACCAACGGAGATCAATATCGAGGTGGTTACAAGGAAGGTCGTAAAGAAGGTTTTGGAGTTTACACTTATTCAGATGGTGCTCGTTATGAAGGGCGTTGGCGAAATGATCATGAGCACGGTCGTGGGCGCCAAACCTATGCGAGCGGTGGAAAATACGTTGGGAATTTTCAAAATGGAGCGCCTAATGGGGACGGTATCTATACGTTTTCGAGTGGGGCATCTTATCGAGCAACGTGGGTCGATGGTGAGCCGCTTCAAGCAACAATTCAGAATTTGCCGCCAAAAAACTAGTCATCCACTATAAGTCGAGCTTTTTGTGATTCCACCAAGGTAGCGCTGAGTGTGGCCTTAAATCCAATTCATGTGTCCAGGCCGAAGGGTGTTGATTTGCGAGATGAAAGTAACTGTCGGCAATTTGATCTGGAACCAACAAGCCATTTTTTTCGTACCCTTTTCTTTGTTTTAGATCCTCGAACGCGTCCGGTCCCAGCATTTTTCCGAGCGTGTCTGGAGCATCGATAAGTCCGTCAATCACAACATGCGCAATATGGATCCCTTTGGGAGCGAACTCTGCATTTAACGATTGACAGAGCATTCTACGTGAGGCCATCGTGGCAGCATGTGAGTGCTGACCACCGTTTCCTCTTACCGAGGCGGTTGCGCCAGTAACGAGGAGGCTACCTGTTGAACGTTCTACCATGTGCGGAAGCAGTGTTTTGGCAAGGCGAAATAGCCCGAAGGTGCCTAACCTCCACCCGAGTTCAAAAACTTTGAGTGAAGTGTCATCTAAATAACGGTCACCGATTTGAGCCCCTACGTTGTAAACAGCCGTATCGATTGGACCAATTTCGGTTTCTATTTTTTCGACCAGTGATTCAAGATCGTCCGGTACGGTTACATCCACCATAAAACCCGATGCCTCATACCCATTTGTCTTGAGTTCGCTGACCGAGTTATCGAGGCCATTTTGGTCGCTGCGTCTAACAATACAAATATAATAACCCTCTTTGGAGAATCTTCTGGCAGTTGCCATACCTATCCCTGCACCTGCGCCGACGATTAAACAAACTTTACGCATGTCTTATCCTATTTTTCTGTTGTGCTGAGTATGTATTCATGTTCTTTTAGGCTTTACGTTTTATACCAACCGCTACGGCCTCTGGTTTTGACCAATTTTTATCAATCCACGGATCGCCATCAATATATGCCTCAAGCATTTTGAGGGAGTCATTTCCCCAAAATATTTTGTTATTGTAGTGGAAGGATGGTACGCCATAAACTTGATTAGCAATAGCCTCCTCGGTGTTTGTTTTGAGTTGTTCCTTCACTGTTGGATCATTGAGGTCACGCTCCAAAGTAATTGCATTTTTAAGCGCTAAAAATTCGTTTTCATCCGTCACATCAACGCCACGATTCCATACAAACTCAAAAATCTCATTGCAGGTCTCTTGGCTCGGATTTCCAGATGTGGTCTCCGCTATCGCTAAACGAAGTAGAGCGAGTGGGTTGAAAGGGTGGCTTTGAGGGAGTTGGATTGGGATGCCAGCCTCTTTCCCTTGCCATAAGGCTTGTAAGAAAGTCCATTCTCGGCGATGCGGAATTTCAGCGGGACCTAATTGTCCGTAATGGTTCAACAGACCGGCAAACAATATGGGTCTATAAGTAAAGTCTACCCGTTTACTTAAGCCTCTCTCAATTTCTTTAAAGGCGAGATAAGCGTAAGGCGATATAAAATCCAAGTACATGGTAATTTTCGGCATGCTGCTCCTCTAAGTTCATAGCTTTGGTTGTGTGTTATCTCGCACTTTGATGCAACACACAGGTTATAAAGAATGATACCCTCATAATCGGTTTTACGTGAAAAACGATTAAAGAATTTTTAGATTAAACGGGTAATTTAATTCATGCTAGAGATCCAAAATTTGGGTTTTGCTCGAGGTAAGAATGTTCTATTTGAGAATTTGAATTTCTCGGTTAAAGCAGGCGAGGCTTTTCGAGTGACAGGATCCAACGGGTCTGGAAAGACAACCTTGCTTCGGATAGTTTCTGGGCTGTGCAGGCCAGATAACGGGGTAGTCATTTGGGATCGTGATTTAGCTCGAAAAAATAATAGTGAATTCGTAAAATCGGTCAATTTCCTTGGTCATGACGATGGATTAAAAAAACAACTTACTGCCACTGAAAATTTGAAATTAATGCTCCCACTCTTAGGTGCTTCTCCATCTGATAGAGATGTTGAGTCAGCGCTTGATGCGGCAGGGCTTGAGGCGGTTAAACATAAGCCTGTCATGCACATGTCGGCAGGACAAAAGAGGCGGGTTGCGTTGACGAGACTCGACTTTATGAATCACCGTGTATTGTGGATCCTCGATGAGCCCTTTACATCGTTAGACGTTACGGCAATATCAGGTTTAGTCCTGAAGCTTAGGAAGCATATCGATTCGGGTGGCTTGCTTATTTTTACGACACATCAAGATTTCGACGTTGTGTCTGAGGCTCTTAGCCTCTCTCTGGACTAATTGTGTATAAAGCGTTTATCTTCATCCTGCGTAAAGAGCTTTTGCTAGCGCTGAGGCAAAAGACAGATGTAGTGACGGTATTGTTCTTTTTTCTCATTGTTTCCAGTTTGTTTCCTTTTGCAGTCGGTCCGGATCTAAACACCCTAAAAATTATTGGGCCGGGAGTTGTGTGGGTCGGAGCCCTGTTATGCTCATTGCTCGCGTTGCATCGGGTATTCGAGACCGATTTTAGTGATGGCTCTTTAGAATATTTAGTCCTCAGTGGTGAGCCGTTAACGGTTTTGGTGCTGGCCAAGATCGGCTCACATTGGCTAATTACTGGTTTGCCAGTCGTTATTGTTGCGCCGTTAATAGGGCTTCAGTTTGGGCTCTCTGCCGGGAGCCTTAGCCTGCTTTTGATTACTCTTTTACTGGGCACACCGGTGCTTTCTCTGATGGGTTCGATCGGTGCTGCATTAACATTAGGAGTCCGCGGCGGCGCCGCATTGACGTCTATCCTTATTTTGCCGTTCTATGTGCCTGTTTTGATTTTTGGAGCCGGAGCAGTAGTCGCCGACCTTCAGGGACTCTCGATCGAGGGACACCTCTCTATACTGATCGCTATGTTGTGTTTATCTGTTGCTTTGGTGCCAATAGCCGTCGCGAATGCAATTAAAATTGCTTTAGAATAGTGGCTTCGGATTGTTGTATATATTATTGACTGATGCTTTAGCCCTGGTTTAAAAATCGAAAGTTTATGAGTATTTGGAAGTATTCCTCCCCACAATATTTTTATCCGCTAGCTAAGAAAATGGCCGTTTTCTTCTTCTTGTTGGCGTCGATTTTGACTGTATGGGGACTTTATGTTGGATTTTTCGTTGCGCCCACAGATTTTCAGCAAGGCGAGTCATACCGAATAATCTTCATCCACGTTCCTGCAGCCTGGATGTCGATGCTGATTTACTTGATTATGTCGTTTTGGGCCGCCATAGGGTTAATTATGAACACGCGCCTCTCGTCAATGATGGCCCATGCTCTAGCACCTACAGGTGCGCTGATGACCTTTATTGCTTTGTGGACGGGCGCGTTCTGGGGCAGACCCACATGGGGTGCATGGTGGGTCTGGGATGCTCGTTTAACCTCTGAGCTAATTTTATTATTCTTATACATCGGTTATATGGCACTTCGCGCATCTATCGAGGATCCGAGACGCGCTGACCGGGCTTCGGCTATTCTTGCTTTGGTAGGGATTGTGAATGTACCAATTATTTATTTTTCGGTTCAGTGGTGGAATACACTCCATCAAGGAGCGTCGGTAAGTCTTACTAAATCGCCCAGTATGGCTACAAGCATGCTCACGGGCATGTTGGTTATGGCACTGGCATTTTGGATGTATTCGATAGCAGTCTCATTAATTCGAGTAAGGCGTATTATTCGTGATCGTGAAGCAAATGCTGCTTGGCTTTCTGACTCGTCGGGGGTGCAATAAATGCAGTGGGAAAGTATTTCCGATTTTTTTGCAATGGGTGGTTACGGACTTTATGTCTGGGGCTCCTACATTGTTGCTGCCTTGTGTATTGTGATTGAGCTTCTGGATCTATGGAAAAAGAGATGAACTCACATCACCAATATCGGTCTAGGTATTAATGTATAAAGGGCCTTTGCATGAAACCACGTCATAAACGGTTATTACTGGTTGTAGTCGCGCTTGCGCTCCTCGGCTTGGGGGCGACGTTTGTTTTAAAGGCATTCCGAAGCAATTTAGTATTTTTCTACACCCCCACTGAAGTTTTTGCGGGGCAGGTGCCTCAGGGTCAAGCGTTTCGTATTGGTGGGATGGTGTTAGAAGACAGTCTTAAGCGTAAAGATGACGGTGTGACTGTCAGATTTGCGGTAACCGATAGTATAGAGAATGTACCTGTGCAGTTTACGGGTATACTCCCGGATTTATTCCAAGAGGGCAAAGGAGTTGTCGCTCAAGGAAGGATGGATCCACAAGGTGTGTTTGTCGCAGACCAAGTGCTCGCGAAACACGACGAAAATTATATGCCTCCCGAAGCCGCAGAGGCTCTCGAGAGGGCAAGAAAAATAAAAATGGAATCGGAATGAGTGCTGACATATTTAGTCCCAGAAAGGTGGTAGGTTTTGATTCCTGAGGTCGGACACTTTGCCGTTATATTAGCGCTGTGCGTAGCACTGGCGCAGGCATTCTTCTCGTTAGTCGGAGCAACGCGTGGATACGTAAACTGGATGGCAGTTTCTCGGCCCGCTGCGTATCTGTTGTTTTTTTTAACGACGTTCGGATTCTGCTGCTTGGTGATTTCGTTTTTAACGAATGACTTCTCGGTCTTGAACGTAGCATCGAATTCGAATTCTCAGCTACCTTGGCCATATCGGCTTGCGGCAAGTTGGGGTAGTCATGAAGGCTCTTTGTTATTGTGGGTTCTGATGCTCTCCGGGTGGATGGCTGCGGTTGCACGTTTCAGTAAAGGGGTGCCTAACGATATGTTGTCGTTAATACTTGGCGTCATGGCACTAGTTGCGATTGGTTTCTACTCTTTTTTATTGCTTACATCCAACCCATTTGATCGTCTACTGCCGCCGGCAATGGATGGTCGTGATTTAAACCCTCTCCTCCAAGATCCGGGAATGGTCATCCATCCACCAATGTTATATATGGGCTACGTGGGATTCTCGGTTGTTTTCGCCTTTGCTATCGCTGCTTTAATCAGCGGACGTTTAGACACTACTTGGGCTCGATGGTCGCGTCCTTGGACAACGATCGCTTGGGCATTTCTAACCATTGGAATCGCGCTCGGCAGCTGGTGGGCATATTACGAGCTCGGTTGGGGCGGCTGGTGGTTCTGGGATCCAGTTGAGAATGCGTCCTTCATGCCATGGCTCTGTGGAACCGCGCTGATGCATTCACTTTTAGTGACTGAGAAGCGTGGTAGCTTTAAAGTTTGGACGGTCTTGTTGGCGATAATTACCTTCTCTCTATCATTGCTCGGTACTTTTTTGGTGCGCTCAGGGGTTTTGACTTCCGTGCACGCGTTTGCAACCGATCCTGAGAGAGGCGTCTTTATTCTCGGTTTTTTGGTGTTCGTGGTGGGGGCGTCATTAGTTCTATTTGCGTGGAGAGCTCCTAAAGTCGGGCTAGGGGGCCGGTTCGATCTTGTCTCGCGGGAATCTGCCTTGTTAGCAAACAATGTTTTGTTGGTAGTTGCTGCAGCTTCGGTCCTCTTAGGTACCCTTTACCCACTATTTCTTGATGCCCTCGGTTTGGGTAAGATCTCGGTGGGGCCACCTTACTTCGATGCCGTTTTCATTCCAATTATGGCGCCCGCGATGTTTTTGATGGGGATCGGTCCTATTTCGCGATGGAAGAAATCCTCGGTTCCTGATCTAGCATTGAAACTTAAGTGGGCGTTTGTAGTTTCGATTGTATCGTCGTTATTACTGCCGCTCACAATGGGGACCTGGAGTTTATTGGTCAGTTTTGGATTGCTCATGGCTGTATGGATTGCCTTGGCGGGAATCGTAAATTTGTGGACGCGCCTTAAACAAATGTCTCGGGGGGAAGGAAGAACATTCTGGAACTCTGTAGCTAGCTTGCCAAATTCTTATTACGGTATGTTGTGTGCTCACTGGGGTGTTGCTGTGTTTATCGTTGGCGTTACCCTCGTTAATGGTTACGAAGTTGAGAAAGATGTAAAAATGAGCCTTGGTAATACCGTCACAATAGGGAATTACACCATTCGGCTTGATGCGCTCAAGGACCTGGAAGGACCTAATTACACCGGTGTCGAGGGTTCGATGGCAATTTTGGTGGATGGCAAGGAGGTTGACCGAATGTTTCCGCAAAAGCGGCTTTACACTGTTCAGCAAATGGCGATGACCGAAGCTGCAATTGATACGGGCTTTACGAGAGATCTTTATATTTCATTGGGAGAGCCATTAAGCGATGGATCTTGGGTTGTTCGGGTGTATTTGAAACCATATGTGGATTGGATTTGGGGTGGAGCCTTCCTCATGGCACTAGGAGGAATACTCGCAGTCTCAGATCGTCGCTACCGAAAAGCGAGTCAGCCAGAGAACGGGACCGAGGGAGTGACTGCCTCATCTTGAGGGGTCGATATGATGGCGTCGGCCCGATTTTTAATTCCTCTAGGGATATTCATTGCGGTCGCAGCATTTTTGTTCAAAGGTTTGTCACTGGATCCAAAAGAAGTTCCTTCTCCTCTTATTGGAAAAGCGGCACCGGAGTTTTCTCTTCCGTTACTGAATGATTTTGAGGCTCCCTTTGCCAATGGCGATATGACTGGTGAGGTTTGGTTGCTTAATGTTTTTGCTTCATGGTGCGGACCATGCTTGGATGAGCATCCAATCATTGTTAACTTCGCTCGATCGACTGCGGTGCCTGTTGTAGGCTTCAACTACAAAGATAGACCTCGAGCTGCTAAACAATGGCTTAACCGACACGGCGACCCGTATACTCAAGTTGTGGTCGATCTTAATGGCCGGATTGGTCTTGATTACGGCGTTTACGGAGTGCCTGAAACTTTTTTAATAGACCAACAAGGAATTATAAGATATAAAAAAATTGGTCCGTTGACTCAGATGGACGTTTCGCAGGATATTATCCCTTTAATTGAGGAATTGAGTCAGTGATTACAAAGACAAAAATAATAGGTTTAATGCTATTTTTCTTAGGTCCTTGGTCCTTTGCTGAAGAGGCTCCTTTGCTTGCAAAAGACCCAGTCCTTGAGGCGCGCGTAAAAGCAATTAGTTTGGAGCTTAGATGCTTGGTTTGTCAAAATCAAACGATTGCTGACTCTAACGCGGGGCTCGCAGTGGACCTAAAGAATCAAGTGCGTGATATGTTGCGTGAAGGTATGAACGAGACTCAGATAAAAGATTTTATGGTTGAGCGCTACGGTGACTTTGTATTGTATGACCCTCCGATTAAGGGTACGACTATGGTGCTGTGGGCCGGCCCTCTGCTGATGTTGTTTATTGCGTTTTGGTTTTCGGTGAGGTTTGTGCGACGGCGCTCGAGGAATCCGGACGCATACAAAAGCGCGGAAGATATAGATCGCGCGCGCGCATTACTCAAAGACTGATTAGGATAGAGAGTTACCAATGTCAATATTCAATGTGTGTGCTGGGCTATTGAGCGTATTTGTCCTGATGGTATTCGTCAGGACTATTTTCAAGTCGCGCGTCTTGTCTCCGAACACACAATCTCAAACTAATTTACGTTTGCTGCGCGATCAACTGAAGGAGCTCGCTGAAGATCATCGGGTTGGAAATTTATCCGCGGAGCAATATGAGCTGTCTAAAGCCGAAATCGAAGGGCGCGTTTTAGAGGAGGTCTCGAGAGAGCCGCAAAAATTGGTTGTGTCAGGCAAATACGCAAAGCTAGCATCTGTCGCGGCTATTCTGTTGATACCCGCTAGTGCTGCCTACTTATATAGTTTCATAGGAAGCCCTGAAGGCCAAGATGTTGCCGCATTTGTTGATACTCAGAATGAATCATTTGACCAATCGGATCTTCAGTCACTTGCGGATAAGGTCATTCAGCATATTGATGAAAATCCAAATGATGTCCAGGCTTGGGGGATGCTGGCGAGAACTTACCAAGCAATGCACAAATTTGATGAGGCAGCCAACGCGTGGGAGCGTGCTTATCAAATCAGTCCAGGAGATCCAGCTATATTGGTTGATTATGCTGAGGCTAGGGGTCTGACGGTCGGAGGGGACCTGTCTGGGGAGCCTGCGGACCTAATCAACCGAGCCTTGGAGATCGATCCCGATCATGGTAAAGGACTCGCATTGGGTGGCACAGCAGCTTTTGCAGCTGGGAAATATCAACTGGCGATTGATCGTTGGACACGTCTCATGAAGGCGAATCTTGAAGACGCACAGTTGATGGAAACTTTGCGAGCAGGAATTGCAGAGGCGAAAATTAGATTGGTTCAGTCTGGGCGTGATGGGATCGATCAGATAATCACTGCTGAAGAATCAAATGCCGAGCAACCAGCTGTCATGGTTTCCGGCTTCGTTCGAATATCGAATGAGTTGCGCGATAAGATTAGTGCTCAGGACGTTGTTTTTATCTATGCCAGGTCGGCTGAAGGGCCACCTATGCCTATTGCTGCAATGAGGATTCCTGTGGATCAATTGCCTTACTCGTTTTCTTTTGATGATTCATTTTCACTCATGCCTAACCGTAAATTATCTGATTTTTCGGAGTTCCTTGTTGGTGCCCGTATATCCAAGTCTGGTAATGCGATTAGGGCCAGTGGCGACATAGAGTCATCGACAAGTCTTGTACGCAAAGGCGCAACAGTTGAAATCACAATCGATAGTACGGTACCGTAATCAGACATTTTGACTTGACGAGGCCTACCTTGAGAACTATCTCGGAATTAAGTATCCAAAAAATAGTGCTGATATGCATGTTGATTTTGGCTTTTAACGTTGCTTTTTATGCTCGAGCGCATGAGGCGCACGAGACGCATGATGATCCTGTTATAAATTTCATTCAAGATATGGTGACTAAGCATCAGTTCTCTGAAGAAGAGCTAATCACGCTGATGGGTAACGCGAAAAAACAGGATGGGATTCTTAACGCGTTCGATAAACCTGCTACTGCTAAACCTTGGAGTTTTTTTAAAAAGTTATATGTAACAGATTGGCGGGAAAAAGAAGGTGTTAAGTTTTGGGAGCAACATCTTGAAACTTTAGTTAGAGCGGAGGATGAGTTTGGTATCCCTCAAGAGATCATAACGGCGCTCATTGGAATAGAAACCAATTATGGGACTTATACCGGTGAGTTTCGAATCGTTGATGCATTTTATACGCTCGGCTTTTACGGTAAGCGTCGTAATAAGTATTTCTTAAAAGAATTTGAAGAGTTTCTAATTCTAGCCAGAGAAAATAATATTAAGCCTGATGCCATTAAAGGTTCATTTGCAGGCGCTATAGGGATTGCTCAGTTTATGCCATCTAGCTATCGTGAGTATGCTATTGATTTTGATGGTGATGGAAAGGCGGATTTGGAGAATAGTGTTGTAGATGCGATTGGCAGCGCGAGTAATTATTTAAAAAGACATGGTTGGAAGCGCGGTGAACCAATAGTTTTTCCGGTGAGCGCTGAAAATGCTGGGGTTCTTGTCGAGATGGCTGGAAAGTCAAAACCTAATCGGACTTATGGAGAACTCAAAAAGGCAGGGGTGCAAGAGAATTTTGAGTTTGAGGACGATGTGTCGGTTGGTTTATTTAAGCTCGAAGGAGATGGCGGAACTGAATTCTGGATGTCGTTAAAGAACTTTTACGTTATTACCCGTTATAACCCAAGCAATAATTACGCCTTGGCGATGGTGCAATTATCTCAAAAAATAAAAGCTCTAAGGGATGCTGAGTGAGCTTAGTTGCTCATTTTTCAATTCTGAAGAGGATTTGATATGGACATAGCGTTTAGTCATACATTTGCAAATGAGCTGGATGGCTTTTATCAATCCTGCAGTCCAGAGAAATGTACTTCACCAAGATTACTGCAATTGAATACTTTGTTGGCTGAGGAGCTAGGGTTAGATCATTGCTTGCTTGAAGGAGAGGTTGGAGTTGCTTTGTTCTCAGGGAACGCTCTGCCAGACAATGCGAAACCGATAGCGCAAGTTTATGCAGGTCATCAATTTGGAATGTTTACATCGCAACTAGGCGATGGTCGTGCGCTGCTCATAGGTGAGGTGGTAGATGGAACAGGTACGCGAAGAGATATACAGTTGAAGGGTTCAGGGAGAACGCCTTTTTCACGCGGCGGTGATGGAAAAGCAGCCTTAGGGCCAGTATTAAGAGAATATTTAGTGAGCGAGGGAATGCATCAGTTCGGTATCGCGACGACTCGCGCTCTGGCAGCTGTGGGCACAGAGGATTGGGTCGCCCGAGAAGATCTGAAGCCGCGCGCAGTCTTGACGCGGGTTTCAGCTAGCCATATTAGAGTGGGAAGTTTTGAGTTTTTTGCGGCGAAAGGAGAATGGGATCAAGTCAGGCGGCTGGCGGATTATGCAATTGATAGACATTTTCCTGAGGCTAAAAATTCGGAAGATCTATACTTGCAATTTTTTAAGTCAGTGCTGCGCAAGCAAGCGAAACTGATTGCAGATTGGATGAGTGTGGGGTTTGTTCATGGGGTGATGAACACAGACAACATGACTATTTCTGGAGAAACGATAGATTATGGTCCATGCGCTTTTATGGATCGTTATGTGCCGTCTACTGTTTTTAGTTCTATCGACGGGCATGGCCGCTATGCTTATGAGAACCAACCGAAAATGGGTCAGTGGAACCTCGCCCAATTGGCAAAAGCCCTCATACCACTTTACGATGAGGAACAGGAGCGGGTTATACAAAGATTCGTGGATGAGCTCGATAGATTTAATGATTGCTACGAGACATTTTGGCTAGACAATATGCGTGCAAAATTCGGCATGGTTAGTAAGGACAAAGGGGATGGGGAACTTGTTAAGCAGCTCTTAGAATTGATGCATCAAGGTGGAGCCGATTTCACCCTGGCGTTCCGTTATCTTGCTGATGTGAGATTAGATGACGAGCTTAAGTTTAAGTCACAATTTAATGTTGTCGTTAATCTTGATGATTGGTTAGCTCGCTGGGCTGAACGTATTGAACGTGATGGCCAATCCCCGGAAGAGTGTGCTGATAGGATGAATACGGTTAATCCTATTTATATTCCGCGAAATCATAAAATCGAAGAGGTATTAGATGCGGCGGTGAATCGTAACGACCTTGAACCATTCCGCATGATGCTCAGTGTGATGTCTGAACCTTACTCATACAAATCAGGCCATGAGGAATATGCCGAGCCCTCTCCAGCCAATGCTGAGCCTTATATTACTTTTTGCGGCACTTGAGCATGAGTAATAATCGAAGTTTTATTAATTCTATTCGTCGCTCTTGTTGATCTCGTTGAGCTCGTAAATTAGGTCTAGCGCTTGCTTAGGGGTTAATTCGTCGGCATTTACGTCGGCGAGTCGCTGCGAAATCGGATCATTGGACTTAAAATTTAAAGTGTTCGTTTGGCTAAAAAGGTCCGGCTCGGTAATTCCACCAGTGCCTTTTGACTCTAAAAACTTGAGTTCTTGTTTTGCAGCTTTAACGATTTCTTGAGGTACTCCCGCAAGCTGAGCAACTTGTATGCCGTAACTTTGTGATGCCGGACCATCAGCAACGCTGTGTAGAAAGATAATTTCATCTTTGTGTTCAACAGCGGAAACATGAATATTTTCAATATCTGGAATTTCTTCAGATAAACCAGTTAATTCGAAGTAATGCGTCGCAAACAGGGTAATACTTTGATTTGTTTTGGCTAGGTAACGAGCAATTGAAAATGCCAAAGCAAGTCCGTCATACGTTGATGTGCCACGACCAATTTCATCCATAAGCACTAAGCTGTTTTGGGTAGCATTATTCAGAATATTCGCAGCCTCTGACATCTCTACCATGAATGTGGACTGCCCTCCAGAGAGATTGTCTGAGGCTCCAATTCGGGTAAAAATTTGATCGATTCGACCAATCAAAGCAGACTCTGCTGGAACAAAGCTCCCCACATGAGCGAGCAAAACAATCAATGCGCATTGGCGCATGTATGTGGATTTTCCACCCATATTGGGCCCAGTGATAATGAGCATTTTTCTATGGACGTCGATCTCTAAATTGTTAGAAATGAAATTATCAATTTGTGTCTCGACAACTGGATGACGACCGTTAACAATATTGATCTCGTTACTCTCGACTAATATCGGGCAGACATAGTTCTGTTCCAATGCCAATTGGGCAAGGCTACAAAGGCCATCAAGTTGAGCGATAGCTCTTGCAACTTTTTGAATTTCTTCTCGATGGGTCTGCAACGAGCCTATAAGGTTCTCGTAGATATGTTTTTCACGTTTTAGTGCGCGGTCTTTTGCTGATAGTGCTTTATCTTCAAATTCTTTTAGTTCCGGAGTGATAAATCGTTCTGCATTCTTTAATGTTTGTCGTCTCCTGTAGGTGTCTGGCACCGCCGATGCATTCGTTTTTGAGACCTCAATGTAAAATCCATGGACACGATTAAACTCAACTTTTAAGCTGTTAATACCCGTTTCCGTTCTCTCTCTTTGTTCTAGCTCTATTAGGAAGGTGCCGCAATCATTCTGAACTGATCTCAGGACGTCTAGTTCAGAATCATAGCCATCATTAATAACTCCACCCTCTGTCAGCAAAGTCGCTGGCTCAGGAAGAATTGCAGCGACAAGTTCTTCAGCTATTTTGGCGTTACATGATAAATCGCTGGATAATGAAGACAACAATGGTAAGTCTGAAGCTTTAATTGATGCTTTTAATTTAGGTAAAAGCAGCAGAGACTCTCTCAATCCAGAAAGATCTCGAGGTCGAGCACTTCTTAGGGTAATGCGCGAGTTGATTCGTTCTATATCTGAAATTGAGCCAAATATCTGCTGCATTGAACTTAGAGTGGCAGAGTTTTTTTGGTCAGTGAGCCATGCAATAGTCGAGTGGCGTTCCCTTATGTCATTATGATTAAATAATGGATGATTGAGTGCGTGTTGAATCCACCGAGAGCCCATGCTGGATTTTGATTTATCGACTGTAGACAGCAATGTTGGACTAATCTCTCCTTGCAGCGTCGTGGTTATCTCGAGATTTTTTCGGGTCGCAACGTCAAGTTTTATAAAGTCATTATCCTGTTCAACCTGGACGGCTGTGATGTGGGATAGTGGTTCGGATTGGGTGCTTTGCGCATAAGAGAGTAGCGCACCAGCTGCTGATATGGCGGAGAGTGAGTTTTCACAGCCGAAACCCCGTAAGTCTCGAACTTTCAGGTGAGCGCATAAATTTTTTCGCGCTACCTCTTCTTCAAAGTTCCAGATGGGAAGCCGTTGAATTCTAATTTTGGTTTGATCCATTTCCGGGAAAACCGACCCTTCAGGAGCGATGATTTCAGAGGGTTGAAGACGCGCTATTTCATCTAATACCGATAATGTATTGCTTTCCTTTATTTTCAATTGTCCTGCGGCAATAGATAACCATGCGACACCCAAGCTATCGTTTTTTTTGTAAAAACTCAGCACATAGTTTTCTTGTTTATCGGGCAGCAGTGCAGCATCCGATAGCGTACCTGGAGTAACTATTCGAACTACTTTTCTCTCAACGGGGCCTTTTGACGTCGCTGGATCCCCAGTTTGTTCGCAAATAGCTATGGATTCTCCATGTTTAACTAGTTTTGCAAGATATTGCTCGGCAGCGTGATGCGGGACCCCAGCCATTTTAATCGGCTCTCCAGCCGAACTCCCCCGAGCTGTTAAAGTGATTCCGAGCAATTTAGCGGCGCGTTCGGCGTCATCAAAGAAAAGTTCGTAGAAGTCCCCCATTCGGTAGAACAGCAGTTTATCGGTATGCCATGATTTGATTTTTAGGTACTGACGCATCATGGGCGTATGCACAGATTTTTGTGAAGTGTCTACAACCTTTTTCTTGTCGATAGTATTCGGTTGAATTTTGGTCATGAGAAATTAAGAACACATTTATCTTTATGGGTGCGCACCTGGATGTGCAGCCTAGTGCCGCTCACGCTCACTATCCTGCCATAAACGCAAAATAAGTGATGTGATGCGTAAATCTAATTCTTGAGGTTCTGAACATGAGGTCGAAGTGCTGACAACAGTTGGCCGAAAATTTTAGGGTTCCCAGCTAAAATTTTTCCGCTATCCAAGTATTCTGTTTCGCCGTCCAAATCACCTACTAGACCCCCGGCTTCTTTAATCAGTAACGCGCCCGCTGCCATATCCCATGGAGATAGCCCAATTTCCCAGAAGCCATCCAAGCGACCCGCAGCAACATTGGCTAAATCTAGGGCCGCTGCACCGGGCCTTCGAATTCCAGAGGTCTTTAATGCGATTGTTTTGAACATTTCTCCGTAGGCATCAACATCTGCATTTGCCTTGAATGGAAACCCGGTTCCTATGAGGCAGTCGATAAGTTTGTCTCTTTTGGAGACTCGAATTCTTTTCTCATTAAGATACGCGCCTGCTCCTCTGGAAGCTGTATATAAATCGTTGCGACATGGGTCGTAAACAACGGCCACTTGCAATTGTTTTTTATATGCGAGCGCGATGGATACGGCGTAAACAGGGAAGCCATGTAGAAAATTTGTTGTACCGTCGAGTGGATCGATAATCCATTCGTAATCGGATTCTCCAATTCTTCCGGATTCCTCAGCTAAAAATGCATGGTCCGGGTAGACTTTTTGCAATGAGTTGATGATTTCAGCCTCAGCAGCATGATCGACTTCGCTAACTAAGTCATTTTTTGTTTTATGCTGTATTTTCAGCTGTTCAATATTTTCGGCTGCGCGGTTAATGATGTCGCCTGCACGCCTAGCGGCTTTAACCGCAAAGCCTAACATGGGATTCATAGTGAACTCTCGGAAGTATTTTAGAGAACGAAAACGCTATTCTAAATTAAACGGATCATGTTCGCGACGTTCGGTAGCTTTGTGGGAATAAATTTAATACGGAATCCTAGTAATAGTACACTGACATACATGCTTGATAGAGTGAGAATAATCCTAGTTTCCCCGAGCCATCCTGGCAACATAGGGTCTGCTGCGCGAGCCATGAAAACTATGGGTCTGACACAGTTGTATCTGGTTGACCCCAAATTTTTCCCCCATAGTGATGCGACTGCACTTGCAGTGGGTGCAAGTGATTTATTAGAGGGCGCATCAGTGTGTGACTCGCTTGATGAGGCGTTAATGGGAACTGTGTTTTCCGTGGCGGCTACTGCGAGGCATCGCGATCTGAGTCATAAAACAATGGCCCCTCGCCAAGTAGCTGGTGCTTTTTTAGAAAAAACTGCTGAAGGTGACGTTGCTATTGTATTTGGTCCTGAGCGAACTGGGCTTACCATTGAGGATGCAACTAAATGTAATGTTATTTCAACTATCCCATGTAATCCAGATTATTCCTCTTTAAATTTAGCGCAAGCAGTACAAGTATTTACTTATGAGCTCAAAGTCAGGAGCGCGGAAGGGGCTATTTCCGGTGGCATCGGAAGGTTGGTTGAGCGTGCTACCCACGAAGAAATCGAAGGGCTAATCGGACACTTTGAAAAAGTCCTGATCGAAATTGATTTTTTGAATACTAAGAACCCGGGACGGGTGATGCAGCGCATACGCCGGTTAGTCGCTAAGACGGAGTTAGAGAAGGAGGAGTTGAATATCTTGAGGGGTTTTCTCAGCGCAGTCGAGAAAAAAGCGCTGTAGAATCGAGACCAATTCGATTTAGATAGGACTAATAATGTTTGGCCGACTACGTGAAGAAATCGGAATCATCTTTGATCGCGATCCAGCCGCTAGAACAACCTGGGAGGTAGTGACTTGTTATCCCGGTTTTCACGCGATGTTGTTTCATCGGGTTGCTTATGCGCTATGGCACCTAGGATTACGTTGGCTGGCAAGATGGCTCTCTTCCATTGCGAGATGGCTAACTGGCATTGAGATTCATCCAGGAGCCACGATCGGGAGACGATTTTTCATTGATCACGGCATGGGTGTCGTAATCGGGGAGACCTCAATCATTGGTGATGACTGCACACTCTACCATGGCGTAACATTGGGTGGTACGAGTTGGGATAAAGGCAAACGTCATCCTACGCTTGGAGATGGTGTGGTCATTGGGGCTGGCGCCAAGGTGCTTGGACCTATTTCAATTGGCGCAAACGCTAAGGTTGGGTCAAACGCTGTTGTTGTTAAAGACGTTCCTGTCGAGGCCACGGTTGTTGGTATTCCTGCCCGGATCGTCGAGGATGGTGAGATAACCAGTCAGGATAGCGAGACAAAAGTAGCATTCTCAGCATACGCGACGAGTGCTGATGTGAATGACCCCATAGTCAAGGCCCTTGGTGCTGTATTGGATCGCGCAGAGAACGTTGACGCACGGCTCGACTATATTCTTTCAGAGCTTAAAAAATTGGGTGTTGATGTGTCCGAGCAATATCGTAAAGGACAGTAAATCGACATTTTTAATAGTTGACTAAAATAGTCGGGAACTTTACAATCCAGTCCTGTCTTACGTTTTAAGCTACTTTAAAGTGTCATTAAGTCGACAGGCCCTGGGGAGGGGTCGCCAATGAGGTTAACGACAAAAGGCCGTTTTGCGGTCACTGCGATGATGGATATAGCCCTCCAACAGGGAGAGCAACCTGTAGCGCTAGGTGATATCAGCGAACGGCAAAATATTTCCTTGTCTTATCTCGAGCAACTGTTTGGGAAACTCAGACGGCGTGCGCTCGTCACTAGTGTTCGAGGTCCGGGTGGCGGCTATCGTATTAGCCAGCCTACAGAATCGATTACCGTAGGTGAGATCATAAGGGCGGTTGATGAAACCGTTGATGCAACTCAGTGCGGCGGATTAAAAAATTGCAAAGACGATAAAGAGTGCATTACCCATGAGCTTTGGACAGGTTTAAATGAACGTATTTTTGATTACATGGATACCGTGAGGCTTGCAGATTTAGTTGAGAAACGGGCTGTCAAGATGAATGGTGTTCACAAAATTAAGTTTGAGAAAACCAATCGTGTGTAATTATTTGCTGATTTTTGGGTTAGCTCCGGCAAGAGTGGAGCTCTAGTTGATGTCAGTATATTTCGATCATAATTCCACGACAAAGCTAGCTGCGCCTGCGTTTGAGGCAATGCTACCTTTTCTTCAGGAACAATATGGAAATGCCTCCAGTCGGCATGACTTAGGAACAACCGCGCGGGAAGCTATCAATCATTCGAGAGAGAAGGTCGCCTCGTTAGTTGGAGTTCATTCCTCTCAAGTGATTTTCACTTCAGGCGGAACCGAATCAAACAATATGTTCATTAATGGAATGACCTCTTACCTAGCTCCAGGTAGGGTGCTGATTGGAGCAATTGAACATCCTTGTGTTGTTGCGCCATCAAGATATCTTGCCCGATTGGGATGGTCAGTCGATACTATTCCTGTCTCCAAGGACGGCGAAATAGAGGCTAGTGAAGTTGCCGCTCTTACAATAGAAAAAGATTGCTTGGTATCGGTGATGATGGCTAATAATGAAACGGGTGTGATACAACCTGTTGCCGCAATCGCTGCACAGGTAAGAAAAAGTGGTGGGTGGATGCACCCCGACGCTATTCAAGCCGTAGGTAAAACGCCTGTATCATTTGACGAGAGCGGTGTACATGCTATGAGTGTTTCGGCTCACAAGATTTATGGGCCTAAAGGGATTGGGGCTTTAATTATCGATAAAAAGCTCCCTATTGATGCGTTTGTTCGAGGGGGTGGACATGAGTCCGGTTTACGGTCAGGCACTGAAAATGTCGCTTCAATTGTCGGCTTTGGTGTTGCAGCGGAACTCGCAAATGAAACGGCAAAGGATTATGGAGCGCGATTAAGTATTATGCGCGACAAGATAGAGGGTCAGTTGGCTTGTTTGGGAGCCGTTATACACGGAGGCCGATTGCCTCGTTTGGGTAATACCTCTTATTTTTCTATTCCAGGTATACAAGGTGAAACGCTAGTTATGGAGTTGAATAAGTCCGGTTTTGCGGTCGCAAGTGGGTCGGCATGTTCTAGCCATGGTAGTGATTCAAGCGAGACATTAAGAGCGATGGGGGTTTCTGAGGAACTTGCACACGGTGCAGTGCGTCTTAGTCTTGGTTTGGATAACACAATAGATGAGTGTGAAAAGTTCAATACGACCCTGAAAGACATTTGCGCTCGGTTAAAAGATTTAGTTTCACTTACTGTTTAAATCAAATATTAATTATGTCAATACAAGTTACGCAAAAAGCAGCGCTTCATATCCAACGTTCCCTTGAAAAAGAAGGAGGCGTGGGTTTGAGGTTTGGGGTTAAAACTGTCGGGTGCTCAGGCCTGAGTTACACGTTTGAAAAAGCTTCCGAGATTACGTCCGAGGATGAAATATTTGAGACTGAAAATGTGAAGGTGTTAGTTAAAAAAACTGACCTTCTGTTTTTAGATGGATCAACTCTTGACTTTGAAAGACAAGGCTTAAATGAACTATTCAAAGTTGAGAATCCGAAAGCTGCAGCTACTTGTGGCTGCGGCGAAAGTTTTACGATTGAAGAAAATGACTGAGGTGTACTAACGATATGAGTACTGCAATTGATAACATTGTTAACCAACCTTATACGGCTGGATTTAAAACCGATATTGAGACCGACTCTGTCGCTCGCGGATTAAATGAGGATGTGATCCGAACGATATCCAGTAAAAAAAATGAGCCGGATTGGTTATTGGATTTTCGTTTAAAAGCTTACAGACATTGGTTGACTATGAATGAGCCTAAATGGTCAAATGTCACGTATCCTAAAATTGATTTTCAGGACATCATCTACTATTCCGCACCAAAACCTAAAGCGACTAAGAAATCGATGGATGAGGTAGATCCTGAGTTGCTAGAAACATTTGAAAAGCTTGGGATTCCGATGAATGAGCGAGCTGCACTTGCTGGGGTTGCGGTCGACGTTGTGTTCGATAGTGTATCGGTTACGACTACATTCAAGGAAAAATTAGCAGAACACGGAATAATTTTCTGCTCTTTTTCTGAGGCGGTTAGAGATCATCCGGACCTCATAAAACGCTATTTAGGCAGTGTTGTGCCATACACAGATAACTTTTATTCCGCATTAAATTCTGCGGTCTTTACCGATGGGTCCTTTTGCTTTATTCCGAAAGGGGTGAAGTGTCCGATGGATTTGTCGACTTATTTCCGTATTAACACTCAGGATTCAGGTCAGTTTGAGAGGACACTAATTGTTGCTGAGGAAGGTAGTCAAGTTTCGTATCTTGAGGGATGTACCGCGCCTCAGTTCGATACGAATCAACTTCATGCCGCGGTGGTTGAGTTAGTTGCTTTGGATAACGCCGACATCAAATATTCGACGGTTCAAAACTGGTATGCCGGAGATGAAAATGGTGTGGGCGGAATTTTTAATTTCGTTACTAAAAGAGGACTTTGTAAGGGAGCCAATTCTAAAATTTCTTGGACTCAGGTTGAGACCGGATCAGCGGTAACTTGGAAGTACCCATCGTGTGTCTTGCTGGGTGACAACTCAGTGGGTGAATTCTATTCCGTTGCGCTGACAAATAATATGCAACAAGCAGATACAGGCACGAAAATGTTTCATCTTGGAAAGAATACGCGCAGTCGTATCATTAGTAAGGGTATTTCCGCAGGAAAATCAAACAACAGTTATCGTGGTTTAGTTAAGGTTTCGCCGAAAGCCGATGGCGCTCGCAACTACTCTCAATGTGACTCTATGCTCATCGGAGATCTTTGCGGTGCGAACACGTTTCCTTACCTTGAGGTTGGTAACAAGAGCGCGACCGTGGAACATGAAGCAAGTACATCGAAGATTGGTGAGGAGCAACTGTTTTATTTCTTGAGTCGAGGTATTGACTCTGAAGAAGCAGTTTCAATGATTATTAATGGATTTGTTAGAGATGTATTTATGCACTTGCCCATGGAGTTTGCGGTCGAGGCAACAAAACTACTCGGTCTCAAACTGGAAGGAAGTGTTGGATGATTTCAAATAATGCGGAAGTGATTTTAAATGCTCAAGACTTGTCGGCGAGCATTACTGGTACTCAGATTTTGAAAGGGTTTGATATTACCATTAAGGCGGGGGAAATACATGCAATTATGGGGCCAAATGGCTCGGGAAAAAGTACTTTTTCAAAAGTGGTTGCCGGACATCCGTCATATTCAGTAGACGGAGGAATTTTAGAATTTAGAGGGAAAAACTTAACGGACCTTGAGCCTGACGAACGAGCTAAACTCGGGATTTTTTTAGGGTTTCAGTATCCGGTAGAGGTGCCAGGTGTTACGAATGGCGCGTTCTTGAGGTTAGCTTACAACACGGTGCAAGGAGCTCGTGGCAAGGATGAATTAGATCCTCTTGAATTTGATGACTATATCCAAAGTAAATTGAATTTATTGGGTATGGATGCAGAATTTTTAGAGCGTAGCCTAAATGACGGATTTTCTGGCGGTGAAAAAAAGCGAAATGAAATTCTTCAGATGGCAATCCTTGAGCCAACATTAGCAATATTGGATGAAACTGATTCTGGGCTTGATATCGACGCATTGCGTGTTGTTGCAAATGGAGTTAACACTTTGCACGGTGATGCTGATGCTGTTGTACTTGTTACTCATTATCAGAGATTGTTAAATTATATCGAGCCGGATTTTATTCATGTTGTTGATGGGGGCCGTGTGATTAAGACGGGCGATAAGTCACTCGCACACGAGCTTGAATCTCGAGGTTACGAGTGGATTCTGGAAGAAAATCGTTCGAGTGTGTCATGAGCGAGCAATCAATTGAATTTACTGCTTCTTTGCTGAAGGATAATGGGGCGAGTCTCGAATTGTCTCAAGAGCACTGGCTGAAAGAGCGTCAGCAAGAGGCTCGTTTCCAATTAGAAAATAATTCATTACCAACCACTGCTGAAGAAGAGTGGCGGTTTACCGACTTGACAGGACTGTATAAGAGAACATTATCAGTTCCACAGGCTGATTTGCCAGTTGACTCGGCGGTCGTTAGGTCATTAGTCATCCCAGAGGCTTTAAGCTCTATTGTTCTTGTGGATGGAGTTTATTCTCCTGATATGAGCTTCGTCGATGCGGGTAAAACTAAAATTCGAGTGAGTAACCTAGAAGCCGCTTTACAAGATGAAAGTTTAACGTCGTTACTAAAAGATCAATTAAATAAAATTGATGGCGACGGTATTAGCGCTTTTGGTGAGATGAATACCGCACTATTCAAAGACATTGTAGTCATCCATGTTGGTTCTGGTGTTCAGTCCTTTGAGACCATTCATGTTTTAAATATTAGTACCGGTAAGCAGACATTCAATCATCCTCGATTACTTCTTATTGCGGAAAAGCAGGCAAAAGTATGTATTTTTGAAGATTACGTTGGAATTGGAGGCTTCGAATATATGACTAATTCAGTGTCTGAATTATCACTCGCGGCTGATTCTGAGGTAATTCACGTCAAGCTTCAACGGGATGACGATAGCGCTTATCACATCGCTCATACACACGTGGGGATCGACAATGGAGCGTCATATCGCAACTGGTCAATTAGCGTTGGGGCGGCGGTATCGAGACACAATATGGTGACACGTCAACGACAGGAAGGTGGCCAGATAGATATAAAGGGTCTAGCGCTTGGTCATGGAAAACGAATTGTAGATACTCACTCTTGTATCGAACATACCCGGCCTCATGGAGAGTCAACTCAAGTTCATAAAACTATTGCTGGCGGTCGTTCAAAAGTTGTTTTCAACGGCAAAGTAAAAGTGCATAAAAATGCACAGCAAACTAACTCCAGTCAGCAAAATCGTAACCTTTTACTGAGTGCTCGCGCGTCAGTTGATGCTAAGCCGGAGTTGGAGATCTTCGCCGATGATGTTAAATGTGCTCATGGGGCAACTGTCGGGCAAGTGAGCGAAGATGAATTGTTTTATTTGAAGACACGAGGTCTTGATGATGCCATTGCACGTAATGTACTAAATTATGCATTTGCGAAAGAGGTCATCGACGACTTACCTATCCAGTCCTTGGGTGGTGTCATCGAAAGTTATATCAAGGAGCAAACTAAAACATGAATATAGGTAGGATATAGATGGATAAACTAGATATGGAAGTTCTATCCGGCAAGTTAGATGCAGAGCTTATTAAAAAAGACTTTCCTGTTTTATCTAATTCTGCGAATAACGCACCATTGGTTTATTTAGACAGTGGTGCAAGCGCGCAAATGCCTCAATCGGTCATAGATCGAATCAACCATTATCATCAGTATGAACATGCGAACATTCACCGTGGAGTTTATGAGCTATCTGAGCAAGCTACGTTCTCATATGAATCAGTGAGGTCGACGGTGGCACGTTTTTTAAATGTCACGGATACAGCGGAAGTGATCTTTACCAAGGGCACAACGCATGCAATAAATTTAGTAGCACATGCGTTTGGCCGCACCTTTATTCGTGCTGGGGATGAGATAGTCATCTCTCACATGGAACATCATTCGAATATTGTTCCATGGCAGCAGTTATGCGAGGAGGTTGGCGCGACTTTGAAAATCATTCCCATCAGTGATGTCGGTGAATTAGATTTAGAGGAATACCGTCGTCTATTGTCAGATAGAACTAAAATCATAGCTGTTACCCATGTCTCTAATGTCCTTGGAACTATAAATCCAATTAAGGAGATGGTGGCATTAGCTCATGCTAAGGATATTCCAGTATTGGTTGATGGCGCTCAAGGGGCGCCTCACATGAAAGTTGATCTTCAAGACTTAGATTGTGATTTCTATATTTTCTCTGGGCATAAGGTGTGCGGGCCGACGGGTATTGGTATTCTCTACGGGAAGCGCGACTGGTTGGAGCGAATGAACCCTTATGAAGGTGGGGGAGATATGATTCTCTCCGTAACTTTCGAAAAAACCACCTATGCTGAGATACCCTCAAAGTTCGAGGCAGGTACTCCTCCCATTGCTTCTGCGATTGGTCTAGGTGAAGCAATAAAATATCTCGAGTCAATTGGCGTTGAAAATATTGAAAACCATGAAAAGGTCCTAACCCAATACGCAACAGAGGCATTATCAGATATCAGCGGGCTCACAGTTTACGGAACTGCTCCGCAAAAAGCGGGTGTCATTTCTTTTGGTGTTCAAGGTGTGCATCCTCATGATATGGCTACGTTACTCAGCGATGATGGCGTTGCTGTTAGAGCCGGTCATCATTGTGCGCAACCTGTTATGCAAAGGTATAAAGTGCCTGCAACAACCCGTGCCTCATTTTATTTGTACAACACGCTTGACGACATAGATAAACTAGTTGACTCCGTGCGAAGTGCAAAGAAAATATTTAGTTAGAACTTTTTAAATATGAGCTCTAAGCAAATGTATCAAGAAGTGATCTTAGATCATTGTAAAAAACCTCGTAATTGGGGTCAGGTGCAGAATGCCACACACAAAGCTGAGGGTATAAACCCGTTGTGTGGCGATCGCATCTGCGTCAGCATGAATGTTGTTGATGAAAAGATCGAGGATATTCAATACGAGGGAGAGAGTTGTGCTATTTGCATGGCTTCTGGTTCAATGATGACCGCAAAAGTGAAAGGTAAAGCTTGTACTGAGGCGATTGATTTGACTGAGCAGTTTCGTGTGCTAACCACTGAGGCAGAAAATAAGGAGGAACCAGCTGGATTTGGTAGTCTTGCCGTTTTTTCTGGGATCCGCGACCTTCCCTCAAGAGTTAAGTGTGCACTGCTACCATGGCACACACTAATCGCGGCGATTAACTCACAGAGTGAAATTTCGACGGAAGGGGATAAAGACCCAGTTCCTGGCTCAGGTACCCAAAAATAAATAATTAACATATGCCCAAAATTGCTGATCTAGAAGTTACTCCTAATCCTAACGCACGAAAATTCGTGCTCAAGGAGCCTATAACTTATGGTGTCGCTAAGTCGTATGAGTCGGTTGAAGAAGCCGCTGGGGACGATCTTGCTACTCAATTATTTGAGGTCGATAGTGTTGTATCTATCTTTTACGTAGATAATTGGATAACAGTGACTCAAGACGGGAGTGCGGATTGGAAGGATTTGATGCGGACCTTAGCTGAGCCAATTCGATCCGCTCCTGCTGCTACTCAGGTTTCAGAGGAGGCATCACAAACCGCCAGTTGGCTGCAAACCGACGACTCCACTTTGTCAGAGACAGATCGGGCTAAACTGCTGCAAATTAATGAATTACTTGATGATCGTGTAAGACCTTATCTACAAAGTGATGGGGGCGATCTTTATGTTGTTGGCCTAGAGGACAATGTCTTGAGTGTTCATTATCAAGGTGCGTGTGGCAGCTGCCCGAGTTCACTATCTGGAACACTTGCTGGCATTACTGGGTTGGTCCGTGAGATTGATCCAAATATCGATGTAATTGCTGTTTAGGTTCCGCTGTTTTCGGAACTTAATTTCGAGAGGTCTACACGAAATATGAGTGAGTGGCAAAAAGTATGCGCAACTGGGGACATCCCCTTCGGTGAGTGGCATCAATCAGATATGGACGGAACTACTGTCGTTATATACAACGTAGATGGAGAATTCTTTGCGATTGAGGATGTTTGTACGCACGATGGGGCCATTTTGAGTGGATGCCCCTTAGAGGGTGATGAGGTCGTTTGTCCTCGACATGGCGCAAGATTTTCAGTTAAAACCGGTGAGGCCTTAAGTGCGCCAGCTTGGGAGGCGACAGCAACATTTCCGATAAAGATAGAAAACGACGAAATTTGGGTGCGGGATTTAAGGTGGGATTAGCTTTTCTAAGGTCTACTGAACTTTCTTGGTGAACGATAGGCCGCTCAAAGTTTCCAATAAAAATTTAACTCGCTCCCCCGTTAGTTCGAGGTTTTCATGTTCACAAATAATTTTGCTCGGACCCGAGAATCGAATGTCATTTCTTTTTTGTACTAGCTCAATGATTTCCATAGGGTCGCACAGAGGCTCAGCGTGAAATGCTATTGTGGTTTTATGTGGCGCTGAGTCAATTTTTGAAATACCTAATTTTCCCCCAATGATTCTTAGCTGATGAGATGCTAATAAGGCTTTAGATTCCGATGGGAGCAATCCGAATCGATCGATTAGCTCCTCTTCAATTTTCTCTAGTTGTACTGTTTCTGAGGTGTTCGCTAGTCGTTTGTAAATAATAAGACGCTCATGAACGTCAGGACAGTATTCATCTGGAAGAAGGCTTGGTGTGTGTAAAACGATTTCGGTTCCCTGTGGAATTTGGATGTCTATATTTGGTTCTTTTCCTAATTTTAATGATTGAACAGCTCTATCTAACATATCAACATATAGCTGAAATCCAATTTCTTGTAAATCGCCGCTTTGGGAATCCCCGAGCACTTCTCCGGCGCCACGTATTTCGAGGTCATGCATGGCAAGGAAGAAGCCAGACCCCAAGTCTTCCATAAGTTGAATTGCGTCGAGCCTTTTTTTTGCGGGACCTTTTAATTTAACGTCGTCAGTCGTCATTAAGTATGCATATGCTTGATGGTGAGATCTGCCGACTCTTCCACGAAGCTGGTGCAGTTGTGCAAGTCCAAATTTCTCGGCTCGATTAATGATGATGGTGTTTGCGGTAGGAATGTCTATCCCTGTCTCAATGATAGTGGTACACAACAGAATGTTGAAGCGTCCTTGATAAAAATCTCGCATAACATATTCGAGATCTCGTTCATGCATTTGGCCGTGGGCGATCCTTATAGATGCTTCTGGAACTATTTCGATTAATTTTTCTAATTCTCTTTGTATCGAATCCACCTCATTGTGTAAGTAGTATATTTGTCCTCCACGTTTTAACTCTCTTAATACTGCTTCCCTAATAATCCCACGGCTGTATGACATAACAAAGGTTTTGATAGAGAGTCTTTTTTCCGGTGGAGTTGTGATTACGGAAAAGTCTCTTAGACCTTCCATACTCATTGCGAGAGTCCTCGGTATAGGAGTTGCGGTGAGGGTTAAAATATCGGTTTCGGCCCGTATGGCTTTCAATGCTTCTTTATGACGCACACCAAAGCGATGTTCTTCGTCAACAATAATTAAACCAAGGTTATGAAATCGAACATCCTTTGAGAGTAGTTTGTGTGTTCCGATAACAATATCTACTTTTCCCGCCTTTAATCCATCTATGGTTTCTGAGGCCTCCTTTTTATTTCTAAAACGAGATAATTCGCGCACTTGTACTGGAAGACTTGCGAATCGGTCAGAGAAGGTCTGAAAGTGTTGCTCAGCTAGTAGGGTTGTTGGAACAAGAACAGCTACTTGGGCATTATCAGCGATAGCCACGTATGCAGCGCGAAGAGCGACTTCCGTTTTGCCGAAGCCTACGTCACCACAAATGAGTCGATCCATAGGCTTATCGGACTTCAAATCACTGATGGTCTCTTCGATAGCTTGGTGTTGATCTCTTGTTACCGTGAAGGGAAAATCCTCGCAGAAAGTTGCATATCCATCCTTGTCTATATGTCGCGACACTCCTTTCTTAGAGGCGCGCTGTGCGTATATATTTAATAATTCTGCAGCAGTATCTCTAATTTTTTTGGCTGCCTTTTTCTTGGCTTTATCCCACTTTTCGCTGCCTAGACGATGGACTGGAGCTGTTTCTGGTGGCCCACCTGAATATCTACTGATCAGTTCGAGTTGTGAAACTGGTACGTAAAGTAGGTCTCCATCAGCGTATTCGATAGTGAGGAATTCTGTATCTCCTTCTCCCATATCCAATATGACTAATTCTTTATAACGGCCAATTCCATGTTGCAGGTGGACGATTGGATCATCTTTTCGGATTTCCGAAAGATCCCTAACAAGATTTTCCGTAGAAATTTTTTGTTCGCGCTTGTTTAGTGTTCTGGTTTGTTGTGGATAAAGTTCAGATTCTGTAATAACAGCGAGCGATCCATCGAGACAGGAAAAACCATGATCTATAAGCCCTACAGCGATGGGAAGCTTTTCAGTCACGCTAGGTAAGTGTTTCCATCCCTCGACCTCCACTGTTTGTATCGAGCGCTCGTGGAATAAGGTTTTAATAGTTTCTCTCCTGCCGGGACTGTCTGCAATTAAGACTACGTTTCCTGAAAAATTAGATAGGAATGATCTTAAATTACCTACGGGGTCCTGTTGCTTACGGTTAATAGAAAGATCCGGTAGTCGAGAAAAATAGCTATCATCCTTACCAACTCTCTGAACCGATAGGCGTTTTAATTTCTTAATTTGAGAGAAAAACAGTTCTTCGCTTACAAATAACCTCGAGGGGTCAAGGAGTGGTCGCTCAGGGTCCCCCCTTAGTAATCGGTATCTTGATTGCGTGTCTGTCCAAAAATCCTTGATTTCTGATGCGAGGTCGCCCTCTAAAATCATAGACCAATCATTATCTAAGTAGCTTAATAAAGGAGAAACATGGTCGAAAAATAACGGTAAATAGTATTCTATCCCCGGCGGATTAGACCCTTTAGATACCTCTTTGTAAATCAGACTTTTAGATGGATCACCCTCTATGATTTCCCTATATTGGGTTCTGAATTTAGCTCTTGCTTCATCATCGGTAGGAAATTCTCTTGCTGGTAACAATCTTATTTCATTTACTTTGTAGATACTCCTTTGGGTATCGACATCAAAGGTTCTTATGCTGTCAATCTCAGTGTCAAAGAGATCGATTCTATAGGGGAGTACGCTGCCCATTGGAAATACGTCAATGATCCCACCTTTTATTGCGTATTCTCCCGGAGCTACGACTTGTGAGACAGCGGAGTAACTAGCTTTTTGGAGTTTTTCCCTAAATTCATCTAAGTTTAGTGATTCTTTGGTTTTTAAAAAAAATACATAACTGTTTATAAATTCTTTGGGTGGTAGGTAGTAAAGAGCAGTTATGACTGGAACTATCAGTACGTCTATATTCTTAGTATCAATTTGATAGATCGTCTCTAGGCGCTGCGAAATCAAGTCTTGATGCGGCGAGAAAGTATCAAATGGGAGTGTTTCCCAGTCAGGGAGTAAGTGAACTCGCAGTTCTTGATTAAAAAATTTAATTTCTTCTTTTAGTCGATTAGCGTCAGACGCTTTTTGGCAGATTACCGCGAGAGGAGAGTTTGAGTTCCCAGCAGAGTTAGCAATAAGTAGACTAAGACCGCTTTTTGAGTTCAGCGTTATCGCTGTCCGTAGTTTGCTAGTTGGTAACTGGAGGCTGGTGCTCATGCGCTGAAAAAGCATCGATTATAATGCACATGCGCGTGCGAATGTCCGTAATATTAAAATGAAACTATATTACTCGTTACAACTTATTCAATAGTGAGCAGTGTTATCTATGACTGATCCATCTTATTTTGTTGTCATACCGGCGGCTGGCAAGGGTGCTAGATTCTCGCCATCTGGAGATGTAGTAAAGCAGCATGCCGATCTTCTTGGTAAGTCAATATTGCAACGCTCAATAGAGCCTTTTATCTCGCATCAAAAAATAAAAAATGTGGTCGTTGTTCTATCTCCTGATGATTCAGGTCTGCAACAGGTTGAGTCCGACATTGAGCATCAAAAGCTAAGCTTTCAGCGAGTGGGGGGTAGAACGAGGGCTGAGAGCGTCTTGAACGGAATTAGGGCTTTAGATGCGTTTGCCGGCCCAGAGGATTGGGTCTTAGTTCATGACGCAGCGCGACCGTTGATCACTCAAGAATTGATTGATCGACTCATTAATGAGCTAACGATTGATTCGGAGGGTGGATTACTTGCGTGTCGATTAGTGGATACGATTAAGAACAGTAATGAGCGTAATAGAGTGGTTTCTACAGCTGACCGCAAGCAACTTTGGGCGGCTCAAACCCCGCAAATGTTTAGGAGAGCTAACCTCGAACAAGCGTTAAGTACGACGATTAACCGGAACGATATCACGGATGAATCATCTGCCATTGAGGAGCTAGGTATTAACCCTTTATTGGTAGAATCTGATTCCACAAATTTTAAAATCACATATGCTCACGATTTAGATCGAGCAAAACTAGTCCTGACAAAACGCGCTAAAAAAAAGGGAGCGGAAATATGAGAATCGGAGAAGGCTTTGATCTCCACGCTTTAGTTCCTGACAGGCCTCTTGTTATAGGTGGTGTAAATATTCCACACGATAAAGGATTGTTGGGACATTCTGATGCTGACGTATTGATTCACGCACTTATTGACGCATTACTTGGTGCATGTGGTTTGGGGGATATAGGTCAGCATTTTCCGGATACGGACCCTAAGTGGCACGACGTCGACAGCAAGTTGCTGCTAAATAAAGTTTATGAAATGATATGTCGTGCCGGATACGAAGTAGTCAATATTGACTCTACAATAATTGCTGAGCAGCCAAAGTTATCACCACACATACCGGAAATGCGTCGGATTCTGGCTGCGTTAGTCGGGGCAGAGGTTGACCAAATAAATATTAAAGCAAAGACCTCAGAGCGGTTAGGTGCGGTTGGTCGTGAGGAGTGTGTTGTGGCGACTGTTACGGTTTTATTGTCGACTGGGACATAAGTCTCTTGTGTTCTTAATTAATCGAGCAATCTGCGCGCTATCTTAGAAAGTGCGGCACCGACAATATGGTGTTGATTTTTATCTAAGTGGATTCCATCCACCACGCTGGTTGTTGTTACCGATGAGCAATCAAAATAGTGACAGGCTAATTCGTCTGATACCTTTTTGTATTCTTCTGCTAATCCAGCTATCTTAGTTTCTCCGCCTTCAAATTTCGGCGCGATTGGACCTTTGGGACTCTCGATTACCGGTGGTACTACTATCAATATAGACGGTATTGGCATGCCCGGTTCTATAGGTGAAGTTTTAATGTGATTTACGATGGCGCGCATCCCTTGCGCCGAGTGCCAAGCGTTAAGTTGATGCATCGATTGAAAATCATTGGTCCCTAGTGCCACAATAACCAAATCCAGCGGTGAATGCATTTCTATGACTTGCTGAATTCCATTGATTCCTCTCCGTCCTTGCAGAAAAGGATCCTCCCAAGCGGTACGCCTACCGTTAAGACAATTTTCGATAACACGAACTCTGTCGTCGACTTCATTTAGTACATTTTCCATAAACCCCGGCCATCGATCCTCGAAGTCTAGTCGTTTGCGTGTGCCCGGGATTATTCCCCAGCTGAGCGAATCGGAATAAACAAGTATTTGCTTCATATCCTCGAACCTTTGTAAAAATATGACTTTAGTGCATGGGAATACTTTGTTCCACTCTTTGAAGTATCTCTTCAGCGTCTTCTTGAAGTAATAAGTCTCTAGAAACGAGGGCTTTTGTCGCCTCACGGAGTTTGTTAACGTAGGTCATGTAGTCTGGGTAAAGTGAGAGCAACGATGGACGAGAATCATCTCCTTGATCTGCATCTTCATTACTCATGGATAGAGGGATAAATGAACCATGTTCATCACACAAGTCGCCACCACCAAATTCCGTGGTCCTAATATTCCAACCTAAATATGTCCCCATTGGTACTTCGATATGTGGATGTCTAATTCCAGCGATTTCATGTCCCATCTCATCGACAGCAGGCACTAATACTTTATGCCTCGCGATGACTTGCGGTATCAACATGTCTACCATGCCACGATTAAATTTCACTCTAGGGCCAAATTCCATGTCTCCCGATCCATTTAATGCGCCACGAAAACTCTTTCCTAGGACACTAGGTAAGCGTAACGACGTTAAGTCTACGAGCGTTTCCTCAGATATTTTCGGATAAATTGATTCTAATGGTTCTTTTCCTTCTACGACCCAACGCTCTAAGTTGTTTATTAAGGCTCGCATCAACGACCCAATATGGAGGGTATTTGATCCGTAAAAACACTGTCTTTCGCCATAACCATTGTGACCGACTCCGTTGAAACGGTTGTAGCTCTCCGCGCTGGAAATCAGGAATCTCCGAACCCGAGAGGATTCTGAGAAGTCCATTGTTGCCCCTTCACTGGCGCCGACAAGGGAGGCCCTGGACTGCCAAAACTCAGTGGAGGTATCTGTATGAAAAATCTTAGGATCAAAAGCAGGTCTTTTTAGTATCCCATCAGGAAACTTAAGAAACGGATTAACACGAACAGAGTATTGCCGAGGAAAATTCACATCTGGAATGAACCTTTCTGAGTGTTGCGTAGATACTCTATAAGGCTGTGAAAAACGGTAGTTAAGATAACTTTTTTCGACCCCAGCACCGTGAATATTCATGCCATCACAGACTTTTTCTCCGTTAACGTCAACGTTGAAACCTTGATACAGGAAGTCTCTTAAGTATCTACCTCCTTGACCTATTCCTTGGCAAATTACGTGTTTAATTTTTGTTGTTGGATTGGGAGTGCCTAACGTGTCGGCATCCTCATGCTTTAGATGCGAAATAAAATCTCGAGTTGTCGCTAGTCCTAGTCCCATTAAGGGAGCACCTGTAGCTTGATAGATCAGGTGGTAATTTCTATTTTTTAGGAAGCTGTTCTTAACGCAGATATACTCTGAGGAGGGTTCTCCTGGCCAACCCTCGGGGCAGTGCGCGAACGTCCATTGATCAGACGGCACCATTTCTCCTTTGCCAACATCTGAACTGCTGGCGCTAGTTGACCCACTTTGCATCACGAATAGTGATGCTTGCGCAATTTCTTTGTCGGTTGATATTGACGGGTAGGACTGCACGTGTCGTCTGCCAGAGAGCGGCAGAGTGTAGGGGTTTTGTTCTTGGAAACTACGGCCGTTAAATTCCGTAAGAATAAAGCCACGAACAGGGTTTTCTTTCTCAAGTGCTGATGGGAAGTCTACGATGAGCCGGTTTTCTATCTCTCTAACCTTTCCTTGCCATGCGATCCATGCCAATGTGTGACCGCGATTAAACAAAAATCCATTACCCAAATTAGTATTTTCGTTTATTAAATTAAGATCTTCTTGCGCATCAATATCGTGCAGGAGACCCAAGCTTAATTTTTGTCCTTGAGAGGGCGTTTCAACGAACAGGAGACCGCTCGCCTTTTTTGGATCAGTTGGACGTAGTATTTCAAATTCGGCACTGAACTCTACATTGCCATTCTCATTAACAGGGACTCTACCAATATCGGCAATAGTTTTATTTCGCTTGTGGTCGGGCGCTATTTCAAAATATGCAATTCCTGATACCTTCTCGTATGCACCAACATTGCCGAACGGCGTCCCGTTTGCGACGGGTATAGTCTCTGTGATCTCAATTTGAGTAACCCGAGCATTTAATGAATTGATTGAGACCATAACTAATAAGACCGCTAAAAGGTAACTTCTTTTCATCATGATTAAGTCCCATGAAATAGTTGATTAGTGATGGATTTTCTCTGAACGAGAGGGGAAATTCGATATCTGGATGATCCGTAATGCTCACATAAGTGTTTTAGTATGTTGGATATATTCTGCACTCCGATTCGATCAGCCCATAAAAGAGGCCCGATTGGATAGCCTGTACCCAGAGTCATAGCCATGTCAACCTCCTTAGGAGTGGTGATACGTTGGTGCACCAAATCTGCAGCTTCATTGGCCAGCATGGCCACCGTTCGCGAGACGATCATACCTGCAACATCCTGAATGATCGTTACTTTACAGCCCATGTTGGTTAGCGCATTGACGATTTGATCAATGGCTATTGAATCGCATTGTTCCGCGTGGCTGAGCGCGACTCGTTTAGTTGTTTGAAAGTTAATACAAAGATCTATTAGCACTAAGTTAGAGATCGATTCGTCAGAAGCACGTTGCGTTGCAGTTCTTCCATCAGTCAATGCAATAGTGGCGATAGTGCTGCCTGCTGCAGTCTCGATTAGGTCTGCTCCTGTGTCGCTTAAGCGATCTATAAGGCTTTGGATGCCAGAGCTTTTGATGTATCCAAGCGTGAAGCTGCCTAGTTCATGTTTTTTATTTATATTCGAGCTCTCCAGATCCTTGTCTCCGACGGGATAGATATAAAAACCTTCTCCGGATTTGCGACCGAGCTTTCCTGCCCTAACTAGTTCTTGTTGCAATAGAGAGGGGGCATATCGTGGATCAAACGCAGTTGCCTCATAAACGGATTGAGTCACTGACAAATTTACATCTAATCCAATAAGATCCATTAGTTGGCAGGGTCCCAGTGGAAAGCCACCACAATCCCGCATTACTGTATCTAAGCTAATGTGATCGGCCCCTAATTCTGTTAGCACTCTAAGTGCCTCGCCATAAAAAGGCCTGGCAACGCGGTTTACGATGAAACCAGGGGTCGATTTCGTAATCACAGGAGCCTTACCCCATCGCTTTACCAAATTGGTAATGTAGTCGACGTGAGTATCTGAGGTTCTAAGTCCTTTGATGACTTCGATGAGTTTCATTCGAGGGGCCGGGTTGAAGAAGTGCATGCCGACCAACCGTTCTGGGAATTGCAGTTCGTTAGATAGAGCCGTTATTGATATTGAAGAGGTATTTGTCGCTAAAATTGCTTTTTGAGAGACGATTGATTCTAGATTTTGAAAAAGTTCTTTTTTGACTGATTCGTTTTCTATTATTGCCTCAATAACGATATCGCATGATGAAAGTTTGTTTAATGAATCTACGATGTCGAGTCTTGACAAGATATCAAATGATTCATCACTGGTTAGTTTCTGTTTGCTAACTAAGAAATCAAGATTCTTTTTGATCATACCTTGGCCGCGTTTAATAGCTTCCGGTATAGGATCGAAGAATTTCACTGTTTCTCCAGCAGCGATCGCCACCTGAGCAATGCCACTACCCATTGTTCCAGCACCAACGATTCCAACAATCAGCATAGTAATAATTTCGCGTGTAATTTTTTCATAATTGCGGTAATCATACGTTTATTCATGCCTGAGAGCGTCGATAGGGTTTAGCCGAGCTGCACGTCTTGCTGGTACGAATCCAAATAATATGCCGATTGAAGCTGAAAATAAAAAGGCCAGTATATTTATACGCAGATCAAAAAGAAATGGAACGCCCATGAGATTAGCTCCAGCAACTGATAATCCCGTGGCTAAAATTAGACCTAGCACACCGCCAATACTCGATAGAACTACCGCTTCGATTAAAAATTGCATCAAGACGTGTTTCTCAAGTGCCCCGATCGCAAGCCGAATGCCGATTTCTTTGGTACGCTCGGTTACGGAGACGAGCATGATATTCATGATTCCTATACCGCCGACTAGGAGACTTACAGCGGCAACTGCGCCTAATAACATCGTCAGGACTCTTGTTGTTCCCGTTAATGTTTTAATGATCTGTCGCATATCTAGAACCCGAAAATCATTTTCCATATTGTCAGGAAGCCTTCTAGACTCTCTAAGTAGCTCTGTTATCTTTCTCTGTGCGCTTGTAATTTTATTGCTGTCTTCAACTTTCACAGCTATTCGCGAGATGTCCAAACTGCCAAGCAACCGTCTATGTACGGTTTTAAGTGGCATCACGACTGTATCATCTTGGTCTGTTCCCCATGTGGATTGACCTTTAGACTTGAGAACACCGATCACTTCGCATGTGAATTTTTTTATCCGGATCCGCTTACCCTCTGGGTTTTCATTGCCAAATAAATTGTTTTTTACTGTCGTACCAAGAATACAAGAGGCTTTGCCGGACTTAAGTTCTGCCTGTTGAAATTTTCTTCCAGATCCTAGCTCCCAATTACCAACCGTAAAGAAATCGTTAGTCGTGCCCGTAATTAAGGTGGTGTAGTTTTTTGCTTGGGCGATCACATTTGAAGAGATGGTGGAGTACGGGGCAACTCCAGCAATCCCTGTGACTTGGTTTTTAATGATATCCACATCTTTTTGTCTGAATTCCGGCGTATTAGAGCCAGTCCCTCGTCTTTGTCCTGGCCGAATAATAAGCTGATTGGTACCCATCGCCGTAATTTGATCGCTAACGGACTGTGTTGCACCTCGGCCTATGGTGACCATTGTAATCACCGCGGCCACTCCTATAATGATGCCAAGAACAGTGAGGAAGCTCCTCAGCAGGTTTCTGCGTATCGCGTTGAGAGCCAGGATTAAGGAATTCCAGAACATAAAATAAAAAATACCTAAGTACGAATTTGACCGTCTAAAAAGTGTACGACTCGCGACGAATAATCTGCCATTTCTTGCTCGTGAGTAACCATGATTATGGTGACACCTGAATCTTGATTTAACGAAGTGAGCAGAGACATGATTTCTGCGCTGGTTTGTGAGTCTAAATTCCCTGTTGGTTCATCAGCCAAGAGGATTTTTGGATTCGTTACGATAGCTCGAGCAATAGCTACTCGTTGTTGTTGTCCACCCGATAGCTCATTAGGATTATGGTCTTGCCAATCTGATAAACCAACTTTCTCAAGGGCTTCATACGCAGCTGACCGTCTGTCTTGTTTCTTGTCGCCACGGTAAATTAAGGGAAGCTCTACATTTTCAATAGCTGAGCTTCTAGGCAGCAGATTAAACCCTTGGAAAATAAACCCTAGGAAGTTTCTCCTAAGTAGTGTGCGTTGGTGTGTATCGAGATTTTCAACCGATATGTTTTGAAACAGATAGTTTCCACTTGTCGCGGTATCTAGACATGCGGCGATATTCATTGTTGTCGATTTTCCTGAGCCGCTTGGCCCCATTAGCGCCAAAAACTCGCCTTCATCGATCGTTAAGTTTAGTCCTTTAAGCGCTGGAAAAGGATTCTCACCTGTTCCGTAAGTTTTTGTGACGTTTTTGAATTGAATAAGTGCCATTATTGTTTTTTTACGGCGCCTTTAAGGACGTTCTTTCGAGGCTTCAACGATAATTTTTGTATCTGGCTGGATGGCACCTGAAGCCACAGCGCTGTATCTTTGGTTGACGGCGAGAATTTCTACGGCCATTTCGATTGGTCCTTTTTCCGTGAGCGCCCATAGCTTAGAAAAGCCAGTCTTTTGTTCGATATTTATTTTTTTCTTTGGTTTTTTTGATCTGGGAAATAACAATCCAAAAACACTTTTCTTGGTTTTCTTGGTTTTTAAATCTGAGTCAAAATTTACACGGAATGCAGCGTTTGGAATCAAAAGTCGATTCTCTAGGCTCAGCGTAGTTATTGTTGCTGTTCCAGTCATTCCAGGTCGGAGCGACAAATCGGTATTGTCAACATTTAAGATGGTAGGGTATGTCACTACATCATCCGTTATTTCAGCTGCAAAGCTAATTCGATGAATCTTGGCAGAGTATTCACGGTCTGGCCATGCATCTACTGTGAAATATGATTTTTGTCCGCTCTTAATGTTTCCGACATCAGCTTCGTCAACATCGATAAGTAATTCCATCTGCGCCAAATCTTCAGCTATTGTAAATAGCACGGGCGCTTGGAACGACGCCGCAACTGTTTGTCCAGGCTCGATTGAACGCTTTAGCACAACGCCATTAATAGGCGAAATTAAAGTAGCTTTAGTTATGTTAGTTTCGTCTGATCTTAATTCCGCTTTTGCTTGTTCCACCGCCGCTAGATTGCTCTTCTCATCCGCCTGTGCCCGACGGACGTTCGCGACGGCTGAATCGATCTCACTTTGTGCTGGAATTTTTCCATTTGATATTTTTTGCAGTTGTCTTAATCGATAAAGCTTAGTGCTGACCTCTGAAAGCGTAGCGCGTGACTGAATCACCGCGGCTTCACGTCCAATTAAAGCTGCTTTTGATTTTTCGACTTTATCGCTTAATTTGGCAGTATCTAGCCTAGCTAAAACCTGACCAACCTTGACCCTGTCATTTTCTTCTACAAATACAGACTCCATAATGCCTGATAGTTCACTACCGATTTCCACCTGATTGGTGGGCCTAAGTTTTCCTGTGGCTGATACCGTAACAGTAAGCGCGCCTAACTTGACGGTTTCAGTGGTGTAAGTGTATTCGTCGCTTTCTTCGCCTGGCCAAAGGTAGAAGGCTGCGAAGATTATGATGAAAACAAGGAATATATAGCCGACCATCTTTTTTGGACTAGCTTTTGCGTTCGACTGGTCATCGAGGATTTCTTTTAGCGACTTTTGGGTTGATGCCATTTGTAGTTTTGAAGCCTATGGTTAGTTAGTTTGTATGTTCGCTGGTTCACTTTCGTAGGCCCATCCACCACCAAGGACTTTGTATAGCTGAGTTACACCCTGAAGTTCATCGAATGTAAGTGATGATTGTTTTTGTTTTAAAGAATTCAATTCCTCTCGTGATTTTAAGACTTCCCTAAAACTCACGAGCCCAATTTCATACCTACTGTTTGTTAAGTCGACGTTGTTCCTACTTAATTGAAGCGCTGGAGCTATGGTCTTTACTCGCTCTTTGATTGAATTCAGATTTAGGAGTGCTTGTTCAGTTTCGTTTAGGCCATTCGCGACACTTTTTCGATAGATCTCTAAGGCCGCTTCTCGAGTTGCAACCTGGGCGTTTACGTTTGCTTTAAGTGCTCCTGAATTGAATATCGGTGCTAATAAACTGGCTTGAATTGTGGAAAAGTTGGCGCCTGAGTTCCCGATTGAATTTATTGCTAAGGCCTCAAGCCCGATTGAGCCTGTAAAAGAAAAAGTCGGGTATCGTTGCGCTTCGGCCACCCCTACCTTCGCAGCCTCTACTTGCAACCTTCGTAAAGCTTCTTGAATATCGGGTCTTTGTAAGATTGTGTCCGCTGGGATTGATATCGCAATTGTTGAGGGTAATTTCAAAGAACTTGTCGAATGATCTAATGAATTCAACGTTTCTCCCGGCTTCGCTCCAAGGAGTAAATCAATCGCTAACAGCGTTTCTTTGAGCCTTGTTTTTTTCTCAATAATATTTGTTTCTAAGTTTGCCAATTGGATCTTTGCTTTTTGGACTTGGTCTATACTTTCCAGGCCAACTTGTGTCTCAAGCTCCGTAAGTTCGACATAACTTCTAAGATATTCAGCTGCTTCTTGATTTAAATTTATGTCGTCTTTCGTTGCCCGAAATGCAATATAGGATTCCGCTATTGTTGAGATCAGTGTTATCTTGACCCCGTTCATAGCCGCAATCTCTAGCTGAACATTTGCCTCGGCCGCTTCAGTATTTCTTTTGAATTTGCCAAAAAGGTCGAGCTCCCAGCTGGTTTGAAATTGTGTCGTTATAACCGAGCTTGTCCGTCCTAACCCGCTTTCTTCACTGCTCGTTGATTTGCGAGTTTTGATATTTGTGTCTAATGTTGGGTTCTTATCGACTCGGACTGAATTAAGTGCCTCTTGTGCTTGACGTATTCTGTTCGTCGCTCGGGCAATATCGTAATTTGATTCAAGTCCCTCTTCTATTAATTTGACGAGGAGTGGGTCTTCAAAGGACCTCCACCATTCAAGCTTGGTGATATCAGTTGTACTTACCTGGTAGTTCTTGTCCTCGCCTAAGTAAGCCCATTCCGTGGGTGCGTGATCGTTAGTCGTTCTATACTCTGAGTTATTGGATGCGCAGCTTAGCGTCATAAAACTAACACCTAACATCAACAGCAAAACAAATGGGCTTTTGAATAAGGGAAGATTTTGATTCATTTCTTAAAATTTATCGTTACTGGTAAGGTTATTTGCCTCGGAAGATGGCGGGTCTTTTTTCTTTGAATGCATTTACACCTTCCTCATAATCATCGCTATAACCGAGCTCAGCTTGAAGGTCGCATTCAAGTTCTATTGCCGCTGTAAAATCGTTTTTTTCCGCTGCGAGTATTGCTTGTTTGGTTCTCGCGTAGGCAAGTGCCGGACCCTTGGCTAACTGCTCACTGATCCGGTTTATTTCCGCGTTGAATTCTTGGTCTGGCACCGCTTTCCATATCAATCCCCATGATTCTGCATCCTCTGCAGTCACTGGTTGTGCAAGTAGTGCCATTCCCATAGCTTTTTGGCGACCAGCTGCCCTGGTTAAGAAAAATGTACCGCCTGCATCAGGCATTAAACCGATTCGAGTAAATGCCTGTAGGAAGCTTGCTGACTCTTTGGCGATAACGAGGTCGCATGCCAGTGCTACGTTAGCACCTGCTCCGGCGGCTATGCCATTTATAGCCCCGATTACTGGTTTTTTGGACGAGCGAATAGCTGTAACGATAGGAACATATCGTTCTCTGAGAGATTGACCAATATCATATTTTGGTTGATCTGAAGATCGCTTGCGTTCATTCAAGTTTTGTCCTGCACAAAAAGCCCTTCCTGAGCCTGTTAACACAATGACTCGAACTTGAGGATCATTTTCCGCTTTTGAAAGAGCCTCTGTGAGTTCAGAGAGCATTTGAGTCGTGAAACTATTTAAGCTTTCTGGCTGGTTTAAAGTGATGGTAGAAATACCGTTTGTTACCTGAAAAGATAATTGCTCGAAAGACATGTGACTTTTCTCCTAAATTTACTCTTAGTAATTAAATTTTATCTGTCTGCCAATCATGAAGGATTTGGCGGGCATTATTTTTGATTGGGTCAAGGCTGTCATCATGGTGTGGTTGTTTTGCTGTGAGCTCTAATACGTAACCATTTGGGTCGCGGAAGTAAACCGAGCGGAAAAAGTCGTGATCACTGATGCCCCGAGTCTCGATATTCAATGTTTTTGCCTTTAAAATCATTTCATTCATAAACGTTTCGTCTACTTCCAGCGCGGTATGAAGATCGAAGTCATGTTGTTCCTTAAAGGCAAATGATTTTTTCGGGCTCTCAAAGAAGGCTAAGTAAGATCCGTCATGCATCCGAAAAAAAATATGCAAAGTGTTGGTAGCGTTTCCTGTTTTTGTCTCGACAATCTTGGTGGCATGAACTAAGGGTAATCCAAGGAAATCTTCGTAAAACTCCCTGGTTTCTTCAGAGTCTCGACAACGCATAGCTAAATGATGTAATTTTTTTATAGACATTGTGTATCTTTAATGAGTCGATTTTTGAATTTATTGGGTGTGCCGTGACATAATGGTCCAATCAGTCAACAATGAGATTGTAGGCAAAAATGGATGGTTCTTCATAATATTAATTTGATAAGATTTGGCGTTACCTAACTTAACCTACGACCGCTGATGGCTTTGGTTCGTTCATTTAAGGTGCTGGATCAATCTAATGGGAATAAATTATGGAAAATGCCACGACTAACAGCAAAGATACTAAACGAGTACATGTAGCTTGTCCGCACGACTGTCCAGACGCTTGTTCCATGTCCGTCACAGTGGATCAAAAGAGCGGCAGAGCGATTCGAGTAGAGGGAGATAAGTCCCATCCTGTGACTCAAGGTTTTTTATGCGGAAAGGTAAATAGTTACCTCGGATATGTGTACAGCGATCAGCGTGTTTTGTATCCGCAAAGACGAGTTGGATCAAAAGGTCCAGGTGCAAAGTGGGAGCGGATTTCCTGGGAAGATGCCTTAAATGAGATTTCCAGTCGGTTTAAAAACATTATAGATACTGATGGCGCGGAGTCGGTCTTGCCGTTTTCTTACTCCGGAACAATGGGTATGACTGGATTTTTGGGCATGGGGCAACGTTTTTTTAATCGAATGGGTGCTTGTCGTTTAGAGCGCACAATATGCACCGCAGCTGGCGCTGCTGCAGAGGCTTATACGTTTGGGCGAGTTGGTGACGCCAACATTGAGAATTTGCCGGATATGGATGTCATACTTCTGTGGGGTACTAACATTGTTAGCACGGGAGTGCATGCGATGCCTTTTCTTGAGAAAGCAAGAAAAAATGGAGCTCAAATTATTGCTATTGATCCCAGAGTTACCCGAACAACGGATTTTTCAGACTGGCATCTTTCACCTAAGCCTGGGACTGATGCTGCGCTTGCTCTAGGCATGATGAAGTTGATTGTTGACAATAACCTACATGATGAGGCATTTATAACAGAACATACTGTTGGGTGGGATCGGTTTGTCAATGAACGTTTAGCAGAATATAGCTTGGAAAAAGTTGCTGCGATAACAGGTTTAGAGGCATCTGACATATTGCGGTTAACTGATTTGTACGCATCTACAAAAAGCTCTTTTATCCGTTGTACTTGGGGCATACAAAGACATGAAAATGGCGGATCTATGATGCGCGCAATAAAATTGCTTCCCACTGTGACAGGCGCTGCCCGAGGTGATGGAGGGGTGTGTGTTTCAACCGGGGGAGAGCTGAGGGTCTTTGATGAGGATCGATTCTTTAGATCCGATTTGTTGGAAGGTAGGAATCCTAGAAATTTTAATATGATTCAATTGGGTGATGCTCTCAATAAAGCGAATCCGCCAATCAAAGCGCTCTTTGTATGGAACGCTGATCCCGCGAACTGTGTGCCAGATACGCAGGCTGCCCGACAGGGACTATCCAGAACTGATTTATTCACGGTTGTGCATGATACGTTCTATACCGATTCAGCTCTTTATGCGGATATTTTACTACCAGCAGACACCGCGCTTGAGCGCATGGATATTTTGGCGGGTTACGGAGCTTATTACTATGGTTTGTCAATGCCCGCGATCGATAAATTGGGAGAAAGTTTAGATAATAGTGAGATGTTTCGAAGACTTGCGGAGAAAATGGGGTACACAGAGTCTTGCTTTTCTCAGACTGATGAGGAAATGATCGAAGAAATTATCGATCCTGAATTCAATCCCCTTTTTGAAGGCGTAAGTCTAGATTTGCTCAAAAAGCAAGGTTGGGCAAAAGGTGCGGTCGACTCTCCGCGAAGGAAAGGTGTTAACTCTGGTATTTGGCCGACACCTTCTGGAAAAATTGAAATTTATTCCAAGCAAATGGCTGAGCTCGGGCTGGATCCGATGCCCGCGCATGTTCCAGAGGTAGAGGGTTTATCCGGAGTGGACGAGTTAAGTCCTTACCCACTGCAGGTTTTTAGTGCGGCGACGCATTACTTTATCGGATCGACATTTCAACATGTAGAGCATTTACAAAACATGTTATCTCGCCCCACTTTTGAGTTGAGTCCTGATGACGCGGATAAGCGGTCAATCTCTGAGGGTGATTTTTGCCGATTATTTAACGATCGTGGAGAGGTTTTTGGCCATGCGCATATTGTTGAGGGACTGAGGCCCGGAGTTTTGGGCGCTCCTAAACAGTTGCAAGGGTCGAAGATGAAAAATGGAATGAATCTTAATGCACTTACAAGTCAAAAAGAGGCTGATATGGGGCGCGGTCCTGTATACTACTCCACTCTCGCAGAGATCCAGAAAGCAGATGCTAGTCATGGTTTATGATTAGCTAGCAGCATTTTTAAAAACGCTGCGCCCAAATAAAACTGTAAATGCTTAACGTGGTTAACAAATGAGCGCAAAAGTTGTCGATGGTAAATTGGTGTCTCGGGAATTGAGAGCGCGAATGAAAGACAGAGTAGGTAGTCTGATGCTGAAAGATATCAAACCTGGCTTGGCGGTAATTTTGGTTGGCGATGACGCTGCATCTCAAGTATATGTTCGCAATAAGATCCGCGCGTGTGATTCTGTTGGCGTTAATTCTACGGTGAAGAGGCTTGCAACAGATTGTTCTGAAAAAGCTGTTCTAAACGAGTTGATACGATTGAATAACGATCCGGGCATTAACGGGATTTTAGTTCAACTCCCTCTCCCCAAACATATTGACGAACACAAAATTTTAGAAACAATTAGACCTGAAAAAGACGTTGATGGATTTCATAAGGTAAATGTTGGAGCCATGGTTACGGGAAACGCTACGTTTTATCCATGCACGCCTCACGGCGTCATGAAGTTGCTGGATTACTACAACGTTCGGATTGAAGGACGGCATGCAGTAGTTATCGGACGAAGTAATATTGTAGGCAAACCAATGGCCTTAATGTTGCTTGAGCGTGGCGCTACCGTCTCGATTTGTAATTCTAAAACGCCCGATTTGTCTATATTTACGAGGCAGGCAGATATTGTGGTTACTGCCGTTGGTAAACTAAATGTTTTGGAAGGTGGCATGATCAAGCCAGGCGCAGCGGTCATTGATGTTGGTATTAATCGTTTAAAAAATGGTTCTTTGGCGGGTGACGTAGACTATGAATCAGTGCGGACTGTTGCCGGATTTGTGACACCGGTTCCTGGTGGCGTGGGGCCTATGACGATTACAATGCTCCTCGAGAACACAATCCGATCAGCTGAGATAACCAATTTTAGGCGTTAGTCCAGCATACAAAGGGGTTTGGAGGTATATTGTCAGTCCTGAGCTGTATTAAAGCAATATTTAATGTAGAGGTATTTAACCAAATGATTCGTTTAGTTGGACTTTTAAGTTTGTCACTGTTTGGCTCTGCCCAAGCGGTTGATCTGCTTGACCTATATAAAGAGGCGGTCGGTAAGGATGCCCAGTATGCTGCAGCGAAGGCAGAGTACTTGGCGGTGCAGGAGCGTCTACCCCAGGCTCAGTCAAGTCAATTGCCAAAAATTAACCTTGAGGCAGGTTACGACTATAACAGTGTTGATGCGGATTCCACTTTTAGTACGGGACATCGTGATTACGAGTCGTACGAGTATGGGGTCACTGCCACGCAACCGATTTATCGAAAACAAAATGACGTTGCGATTGATCTGGCTCAACTCGAAATAGTTAAAGCTTCCACTCGCTTAGAGATTGCCAATCAAAAACTAATGTTGCGCACATTGTGGGCATATTCCAATGTGCTGCGAGCCCGCACCAATTTGGGTACTGTACGCGCTCAAAAGTTGGCTGTTTCGGAACAGTTGGAGCTGGCAAAGAGAAATTTTTCTGTGGGTACAGCGACAATAACCGATCAACGTGAAGCTAAAGCTAGATTAGACCTTGTTTTAGCGGAAGAACTTGCTGCTCAAAATGACCTTAGAGTTTCGAAGGAGGCGCTGCAAGAGCTCGTCGGTGGACCTGTTTCAGAAAACTTGGCTCCACTCAAGATGCCAGTTAAATTAGAAGCCCCGATGCCTAATGATATTGCCTTGTGGGTCCAGCGTGCAAAAGAGCAATCACTTGAAATGATTCTTGCGCAACATGAAGTAAGTATTGCCCAGACTCGAGTTCAATTCAATCGATTGGGGGCGGCGCCTACTGTTGATTTAGTGGGATCGATTGTTGATAGCTACGCTGGAAATAGTACCTTCGGATCTGGCTCTGATACAACGGCTGGCGTTGTTGGTTTACGTTTCCAAGTGCCACTCTTCGAGGGAGGTAAGGTTAATTCAGAAACTAGGGAAGCTATATCTCAATATGATAAATCGGCTCTTGATCTTGAATATGTGAAACGTAAGGTGGCACAAGACGCTCGAGTGGCTTATCTTGACTATACAACCGGAATTGCTCGAATTGACGCTTTGGAACAAGCATTATTATCGACGAAGCTTCAATTGGAATCTACTAAGCTAGGTTTAGAGGTTGGTGTAAGAACGGCTGTAGCTGTTTTGGATGCGGAAACCTTACTAGCCGAAGCCCGAAGGGACATGTTTAACGCGATTTATGATTCTATTCTCGCAAAATTTCAACTTCAAGCAGTGACTGGACGACTTATAGAGGCTGATTTAGCAGCTATCAACGAATTGTTCGTGCAGTAGGTATACCTGTTTCTTTTTTCTTCATCGGTGCGATGTGTCTTGAATGGAACGAAACATTCTAGTCATTGGCTCATTAAACGTTAATGGCTGATCGTAAAGACGGAGTATTTGGTCGGAGAGTTTTCATGCCTCAGTTTTTAGAGCACAGCTTGCGATGGATATTTAGTGCAAGATCAATACTAAAATTATCAACCGTATATTTTTTTGTAATCATCTTTTGCTCGTTGTCTCATCAGACTCAAGCGAGCGATAGTTGCGCTATCGCCACTGCTCACCCAGAAGCCACAGCTGCCGGGTGTGAGGTTTTGCTTGACGGAGGGAATGCTTTTGACGCAGCTATTGCTGTGACTGCTGCTTTGGGTGTTGTGGAGCCTTATTCTTCTGGTTTGGGTGGTGGTGGCTTTTATCTATTGCATGTTGCTGACTCAGGTCGAGACGTCTTTGTTGATGCTCGAGAAATAGCGCCTGAGCGGGCTTCCGAAGGTCTTTATCTCAACGCAGAAGGGTTAGGGGTGCCTCTACGATCACGAGAAGGCCCTCTTGCAGCCGCGATCCCAGGTATCCCCGCCGCGCTCCAGCATTTATCAACAGTTTATGCGAAGTTGCCGTTGGAGGCCGTTTTGCAGCCAGCCATTACGTTAGCTCGTGATGGTTTTTCGGTCGACCCTAGATACGTTCGCGCAGTGGGTTGGGTTGAGAAGCGAATTAGGAAATTTAAACTTTCAGAACGCATATTTTTTAAGAAAGGTGAGCCATTTAAATTGGGTGAGGTTTTAAAGCAACCTGATTTAGCGCAAACGCTGGAAACCATGGCAAAAGATATTGATTCTTTCTATCGCGGTAGTATCGCACATGAAATGGTAAATCATGTGGTCTCCTCTGGTGGTAATTGGACGCTTGACGACCTAAAAAATTATCAAGTAAAGGAACGAGCCCCCGTAATTATTAACTTTAATGGCGCAAAAATAGTTACGGCGCCGTTACCTTCCTCCGGTGGTTTGGTAATGGCTCAGGTCTTCAATATTTTGGAGGATTTGTCTTACTATAGTCACGATCATACGGTTCGACCTCATTTGATGGTTGAGGCTATGAGACGCGGATACAATGACCGAGCCAGGTTTATGGGTGATCCAGACTTTTCTGACGCACCGTTAAAACAATTAATGAGTCTTGAATACGCCCGAAAGAGAGGGCGGTCAATTTCGTTCGATGCCGCGACGGATAGTGATAGTCTTCCGACAGTCTTCGACCTTACATTAGATGGAGAGGAGACTACTCACTTTTCAATTGTCGACGATGAGGGTAATCGGGTTGCTGCAACCTTGTCGATAAATGGACCGTTTGGTTCAGGCATGGTTGCCGGAAATACCGGAATATTGTTGAACAACCATATGGATGACTTTTCAATTGGAATTGGCAAAGGTAACGCATACGAGCTTGTGGGGAATAGAGCTAATGGAATTGAGCCGCGCAAACGACCGCTTTCCTCGATGTCTCCTACTTTTGTTGGAAGTGAGAAAGGTGATTTAGCGATCGGTACTCCTGGTGGATCAAGAATCATAAGTATGGTTATGTTGGCAATTCTTGAGTATTTAGACCCGATTAATGTTGATCCTGAAGCTATTGTTTCTCTAGCTCGATATCATCATCAATATTTGCCGGACAGAGTGCAAGTTGAGCCAGACAGTTTTGACGACGCTTGGATTTCTCAGCTGAGAAGCAAAGGGCATGATGTGCAGGTTTACCGGAGAAAATGGGGCAACATGCAAGCTATTCATTGTGATACAAAGCAAATAAGGTGTTCGGTTTTAAACGATCCAAGAGGCCGAGCAGGAGTAGTATTTTAATACGGCGTAACGCAGTTGATACTTTGATCATTAGTGTCTATCGTTGGAAAAGTATTTAGAATTTCAATATGAAAACAACATTTCTTGATTTTGAGCAACCGGTCGCAGAGCTTGAGTCCAAAATAGAGGACCTGAGGTTTGTTCAAGATGATTCCGCGGTTGATATATCTGAGGAAATCGGTAGATTACGAAAAAAAAGCGATTCGATAACGAAGGAGATATACGCTAAGTTAACTGCCTGGCAAATTGCTCAAGTTGCGAGGCATCCTCAGAGACCCTACACGCTGGACTATATTGAATCACTGTTTTCAGGCTTTGAAGAGATTCACGGGGATCGACTTTTTGCAGATGATCCTTCTATAGTTGGGGGCATTGCAAGGTTCAACGATAGCTCAGTAGTCGTAATAGGTCACCAAAAAGGGCGCGATACGAAGGAAAAACTGCATCGTAATTTTGGCATGCCTAAACCAGAAGGCTATAGAAAAGCTCTCCGACTCATGGAGTTGGCGGAAAAATTTAACATGCCTGTGTTCACGTTTGTGGATACACCCGGTGCCTACCCCGGGGTGGGTGCAGAAGAGAGAGGTCAGTCGGAGGCTATAGGCAGAAATTTGTATGCAATGGCGCGCTTAAGGGTGCCTATAATTACTACCATTGTAGGAGAAGGTGGGTCCGGCGGTGCTCTGGCTATTGCCGTAGGAGATATAGTTCAAAGCTTGCAGTACTCCATTTATTCCGTCATATCTCCAGAGGGGTGTGCGTCGATTCTTTGGAAAAGTGCGGAGAAGGCATCGGTGGCCGCAGAGGCTTTAGGCATTACTGCGAGTCGCCTTAAAACACTTGGCTTGATTGATAAGATCGTTTCAGAGCCCTTAGGCGGTGCACATCGGGATCAGAGTGCAATGTTTCAGACCTTGAAGAAAAGTTTGGAAGACTCCTTAGCCAGTGTCATGGATTTATCACCTGCTAAGCTAGTTGAAAAACGGCTAGGTCGAATTATGAGTTACGGTAAATTCCTTGAGGTTGAGTAAACTTTTAATACTTTTATCATTTGTTTTTGAGAGGTTTATCGCTACTTATCGTGCGTAATCGTGACTGACTTAGAAATCAAAGTTAAGGAACAGTTTGAGTTAAACCGACTCGCGGGGCAAACGGTAGTTGTTGCTTTAAGCGGGGGAGTGGACTCTGTTGTTTTACTTGACGTGTTATCACGGTTGGTTGTGTCGTTGGACCTCAAGATTCATGCTGCTCACGTGAATCACCATCTGCATCACAAATCTACTGAATGGGCTGATTTTTGCTCTCAATTATGTGAGTCTTATTCAATTCCTTTGAGCATTCTTGATGTGCAAGTCCCAGAGCGATCTCGGCTTGGAATCGAGGGCGCCGCGCGTCAAGCGCGCTACGATGCCCTGTTGAGCCACAAGTCACCGATGATTTTGCTTGCCCACCATCAGAATGACCAAATTGAGACTTTTTTCTTGCAAGCCCTCCGAGGTTCTGGCGTGGACGGTCTTTCGAGTATGACATCTCTTAGAGACGACTACAGTACCCATAAAAAAATCTTTCGCCCGATGCTTGGTGTTAGCCGTGACGAAATTGTGAAGTACGCGAAGCAACGAGGTCTCACTTGGGTGGAAGACCCTTCAAATAGTGATCGTATTTATTCTAGGAATTATCTCAGGAAGGAAATGCTGCCTCAGGTAAGGACTCGATTTCCAGCTTATGAAGAATCAATAGTAAATGTCATTAAAAATTTAGCGGATACCAGTGATTTGTTGAAGGAAGTAGCGGCGCAGGATATTGACCTTTTAATTAGTCCATGCGGCGGTATTGATCTTGAGGGATTAAATAGTTTGTCTGAAGTTCGTGCTATCAATATGTTTAGAGAGTTATTTCGGCGTCGCGGTGCGTCTGTTCCCGGACGAACTTGGATGACAGAGGCTTTACGGCAGTGTAAGTACGCGAAAATAAGTGCAGCTGTTTCCGTCAATAACAAAAGCATTAGTGTTAAGCGATACCGCAAGCATGTGTACCTTGTTGATAGAAAAGATGTGACGAATGAAGGATGGTCGAGAGTTTGGAGTGGGGAGACGTATATTGATCTGCCGGGAGACTTAGGACATCTTGAGTTCTCAGAGGTGTTGGGCCGAGGTATCTCAAAACAGTATGTTTCGCATGGATCTCTGACTGTTCGGCTAGGCTCCGGAAACAAACGTTTTTCTCTAGCGCAAAACCGACCAAGAAGAGAGCTGCGAAAAATATGGCAGACAGAGGGAATTCCTCCATGGCTCCGGTCGAGTATTCCGGTAGTTTTTGTTGGCACGGAGGCGCTATTCGTTGGTAATCATGGTGTTTCGGGACATTGTTGTGCTCAAAAAGACGAAAGAGGTATAAATATCATATGGCGTCCAAATCACTGAGCTAAAATTGTAAGGTTAACAAGCGTCATTTTAATGCGCACGGCGCGTGTTAACATACCGAGGTTTTGTTAACTTAAACAATGTGATGGAGAGACAATGGCAATAGAGAGAACGCTTTCAATTATTAAACCCGATGCGGTAAAAAAGAACTTGATTGGGAGGATACTCACCCGATTCGAGGACGCAGGTTTAAAGATATCGGCTATGAGATTTGCGCTTCTGTCGAAAGCTGATGCTGCAGGATTTTATGCTGTGCACAAAGACCGTCCTTTTTTTAATGACCTAGTTGACTTCATGACTTCTGGGCCTGTGTGTATTCAGGTGCTTGAGGGTGAGGATGCAATTAAGCGAAATAGAGATTTAATGGGAGCAACGGATCCTAAGCAAGCTGATGCCGGAAGTATTCGTGCTGATTTTGCCGAAAGCATTGATGCTAATGCTGTCCATGGTTCAGATTCTTTTGAAAATGCAGCGATCGAAATCTCTTATTTTTTTCCTAGCATGAACGTTTACCCGCGATAGTTTATGACTGTAAAAACCAATCTACTCGACCTTGACCGATTGCAACTCGCTGAGTTTCTCAAGGAAATTGGTGAGAGTTCATTTCGAGCGCAGCAGCTGTTCAAATGGATTCATCAGCGTGGGATCGTTGATTTTAATCTAATGACTGATCTTTCTAGGTCTTTACGGGCGAAACTGAGTGAGTTGGCGACGATTCGTGTTCCAGCGTTTGAGCGTGAATCTCGGTCTGATGACGGGACCCTTAAGTGGTTATTTCCGGTTGACAATGCAAACTCTGTGGAGTCGGTGTTTATCCCAGAGAAAAGTCGTGGCACCCTATGTGTTTCTTCTCAGGCTGGATGTGCACTTGAATGTGCATTCTGTGCCACAGGACGAGAGGGGTTTAATCGTAACCTCAAAGTGTCAGAAATTATTGGACAGTTGTGGTTGGCGCAAAATCGATTTCCAGAAGCTGAGCGCATGGGAGCCAGACTTGACGGATCTGATCCATCCCGAGCGGTTTCGAATGTCGTTTTGATGGGAATGGGAGAGCCTTTGACCAATTACGAAAACGTAGTCCATGCGGTACGAATTATGCTTGATGACTTTGCTTATGGATTGTCTCGCAGACGGGTAACAGTTTCGACCTCTGGTATTGTTCCCAATATTGATCGTTTAAGAGAGGATTGTCCGGTGTCTCTGGCTGTTTCTCTTCATGCTCCTAATGATGATTTGAGAAGCCAGATAGTTCCAATTAATAAAAAATATCCGATAGCAGATTTAATGGAGGCATGTAAGCGATACACAGACTGTTCGCAAGGTGGTGCTATTTCAGGCGTAAAATGGCAACGCCGTGGTTCACCTCGGGATTTCGTAACATTTGAATACATCATGCTAGCCGGGATTAATGATCGGGCGGAGCATGCTCGAGAACTTATAACCGCCACTCGCGGTGTTTCTTGCAAATTTAATCTCATTCCGTTTAATCCGTTCAATGAATCTGGATTTGATCGAAGCTCTGAAAAAGTGGTTATCCGGTTTCAGAAAATACTTATTGACGCAGGGTTGGTGACTACAGTTAGAAGGACGCGTGGTGATGATATTGCGGGGGCTTGTGGCCAATTGGCGGGACAAGTTAAAGACCGTCGAACGCCTCGTTCTGGGAGGAGCCGAGTTGTTTCAGCCTCACTGTAAAAAGACTGGATGGATATGAAAGTTTATGCGGCATGAATATGACGATACGACAAAAGACGAACACGGTTGCAGTCGGTTCGGTTCTGGTGGGTAGTCAGCATCCAGTGGTTGTTCAGTCGATGACTGATACGGATACTGCGGATATTGATAAAACGGTAAATCAAATTGCACAATTACATTCCGCTGGTTCGGAGATTGTTAGGGTGACCGTGAACACGTCAGAGGCTGCAGCTGCCGTGCCAAGGATAAAAGAAGCTTTGGCAAAAAAAAATGTTGAGTGTCCAATCGTAGGGGACTTTCATTTCAATGGTCACCGACTCTTGAAAGAGCATCCGGAGTGCGCGGAAAATTTGGATAAGTATCGAATTAATCCCGGAAATGTCGGTAGAGGAAGTAAAAAAGATAGTCAATTTTCATCCATCATTGAGTACGCGTGTAAATACGATAAGCCAGTTAGAATTGGTGCTAATTGGGGTAGCTTGGATCAAGATCAGCTCAGTCGATTGATGGATGAGAATGCGTTGAGGAATCAGCCTCTTAGTAATAACGCTCTCGTGCGCGAAGCCCTAATTTTGTCTGCTATGAGCAGCGCGGAAATAGCGGAGACAATTGGTTTGGCTCATGACAAAATCATAGTCTCGTGCAAGGTGAGCGATGTGCAGGAGTTAATTACCGTTTACCGGGAATTGAGTTCACGATCAAATTATCCACTACATCTTGGCCTTACCGAAGCCGGGATGGGCAGCAAAGGCATTGTTTCGTCGAGCGCTGCATTGGCAGTTTTGTTACAAGAGGGGATTGGAGATACAGTAAGAATCTCACTGACCCCGCAGCCTGGTGGGCAGCGTGAGGAGGAAGTTTATGTTGCCCAGGAGTTGCTTCAAACTATGGGTATTCGAGCTTTCACACCCCTTGTTATATCGTGTCCAGGATGTGGCCGAACATCGAGCGACTTTTTTCAAATCCTTGCTCAGGAGATTCAGACATTTCTTAGGAAAGAAATGTCCATTTGGAAGAAAAAGTTCAAAGGCGTCGAGGATATGAAGGTTGCTGTGATGGGGTGTGTGGTGAATGGACCGGGAGAAAGTAAAAATGCAAATATCGGAATCAGTTTGCCTGGGTCGGGTGAGAACCCTGTCGCACCAGTCTATGTCGATGGAGTAAGAGTTAAAACACTCAAGGGCGACGCAATTGCTCAAGAGTTCGAAGACATTGTGAATGAGTATGTACGTGAGACGTATGGCAGTTGAGCTAAAGATGCCAAGTGTGTGCGATATCTTATTGAATAGCTTTATGAAAGACGAAGTTAATGAGTAGAATTCAAGCGATTCGAGGGATGAATGACATTCTTCCTGAAGAGAGTTATCAGTGGGAATGGATTGAGTCTGTTATTCGAGATTGGCTAGCAATGTTTGGATATCAAAATATCCGTACTCCTATTTTAGAAAACACTGATTTATTTGTAAGATCTATCGGCTCGACAACGGATATCGTTGAAAAAGAAATGTACACCTTCATTGACGCATTGAATGGAGATTCGTTGACATTGCGGCCAGAGGGAACAGCTTCCGTAGTTCGTGCAGCGATCGAGCACAATATGACTTATGGAAAATCGAGACGATTGTATTACTGCGGACCTATGTTTCGGCACGAACGACCACAAAAGGGCCGGTTCAGACAGTTTTACCAAGTTGGGGTAGAGGCGCTTGGCTTCGAGGGTCCAGATATCGATGCTGAGCACGTCATGATGGTATCCGAGCTATGGAGTAAATTAGGGATATCAGCCAAGGGAGTTCGGTTGGAGGTGAACTCTTTAGGGAGCAAAGACGATAGAAAAAAATATAGGGAGTTTTTAGTTAGCTTTTTAAAAGAGCGCGAGGAGAGTTTGGATGAGGATTCGCGTAGGCGTATCAATACGAATCCGCTGAGAGTTCTGGATACTAAAAACCCTCACACAAAGGAGATTGTTTCGTCAGCACCAAAGTTGCTGGACTTCTTGTCAAATGAATCCATTGATAAGATGGAGCAATTTAAACAATTTCTCGATCGCTCAGGAATTACTTACACAGTCAATCCTAATCTCGTCAGAGGTTTAGATTACTATAATGATGTTGTCTATGAATGGAAGACCGACTTCTTAGGAGCTCAAAGTACCATTTGTGCCGGCGGGCGATACAACAGTTTGGCAGAGCAAATTGGTGGCAAACTCATTCCTGCATGCGGATTCGCTTTAGGTCTCGAAAGAGTTCTTGCTGTCTTAAGTTCATGCGAAATAGAGATCTCGAGAGAAAATCCCGATGTTTATTTGGTGTCTTCAGATAAAACAGCGCAGCTCTACGCTTGGGATATTGCAAAAATACTGCGAGATAATGGTTTGAAAGTGGTACTTCATTGTGGTGGTGGTGCTCTAAAATCACAAATGAAGAAGGCTGATAATAGCGGTGCTAAATTTGCTGTTATCATCGGCGACGACGAGGTAGCTAAAAAAACAATTTCTTTGAAGTCTCTGCGCGCCAGCAATGGTAAATTTGCTACCCAACAGCAGGAGCTTAGCGTATATGATGCCGTCGAAAGAATTTGTGAAGCTGGTGTTTAGACTTACAATTACGATTATAAAAACTTTAGGTAATTAATATGGCAACTTTCGATTTAGATGAACAAGAACAGTTAGATGCTCTTCAGCAGTTTTGGAGATCGTACGGACGGATCGTGATCGCAGTGGCGGTTGCTGTTGTAGTTGGTTTTGGGGGTACAAAGTGGTGGGAACTTCAAGTAAACACAAAGGCGCAATCTGCTTCCTCTTCATTTAATAAACTTGAGTCGGCTGGGGCCAGCGAAGATTTGGATCTTGTTAGCTCCACATCAAGGGAGATCATTGCCGAATATGGCGATACGTACTACGGGGACTTAGCCCGGTTGAATTTAGCGAGAACCGAGAGCGATAAGGGTAAGCATGAAGAGGCGATAAATCTTTTGCGAAGTGTTGTTGATGACTCACGCGATAGCAGTTTGGTGGCGTTAGCGAAACTTCGTTTGGGAGCCCTTTATTTAATGACTGAGGAGTTTAATTTGGCGATGACAGCACTTGATGGAGATGCTGATGCTGCAATGTCGGGTTTATATGCTGATCTGCGGGGCGATATCTACGCGGCTCAAAATATGAACGAAAAAGCTCTTGCTGCTTATCAAGAGGCATTGAGTTTGTTGCAAGACGGTAATCCATGGGTGGACATCGTTCAGATCAAGATTGACAGTTTAGGATCGCAGTGAGACTTTTTGTATTTTGCGCGTTCGTTTTGTCGACTTTGATTACCGTTGCGTGCTCGGGTACTCAGCGCCGAGAGGCGGTTGATCTTCCAGAATTTGAGCAGCAAATATCGTTAAATAAGATTTGGGATAAATCACTCGGTGATCCCTACGCAGCTATCTTTTCTCCGATTGCCTCGGCTGAGCGTGTGTGCGGTGCTTCTGCATATTCTGTTTTGTGTTTTGATATTGAGACAGGACGTAAAATTTATGAGGTTGCATTCGATGAGAAAATATCTGGGGGATTGGGCGTCGCCGATGGGGAGATTTTCTTAGGTGGTGAAGATGGAATGGTCAGTCTGATGGATTCTAATGGCGTCGTAAGATGGCAGTCCAACATTGGAAACTCCGTAATGGGGGCGCCTATGGCAGCAGGACAAACAGTGATTGCGCGTGATGTTCAGGGTAGGCTGGTTGGATTAGATAGAGATACTGGGGAATTTAACTGGGATTTCCAAGCACCAAGTCAAAGTTTGATTTTGCGATCAAATCCCGGGTTGGGAGTTGGATTGTCTGACTCGATTATCGCCGGGTTCCATGGCGGAATTGCGATGAATCTGGATAGTTCGGCGGGTGAGGTCCTATGGAGTGTGAATGTCTCTATTCCTTCTGGAGATAATGAGCTTGAGCGCATTTCGGATGTGGTAGGTACTCCATTGGTTCTAAAAGACGTCGTGTGTATGGCTACTTTCCAAGGTCGGGTTTCTTGTTTCGATATAGAAACTGGTCAACCTAACTGGAGTGTCCGAGTCTCAGCGGTCGGTAGCCTTGGTTATGACGATGAGAGAGTATTCGTGTCTGATGAGGCGGGGTATGTTATGGCTTTGGACAGAAATACAGGTGCGGTATTGTGGCGTAATGAATCTTTCCGGTATCGTAAGATTACTGGTCCGACGGTTATGGGGTCTTGGCTAATGGTTGGAGACTTGGAAGGGATAATTTCGGCCATTAGCGTTGTTGATGGATCATATGTCGGAAGAACAAAAACCGATGGCAGTCCGATCTTGACCAATCCGATAGCAACTGATAATGAATTACTGGTTCAAACGTCAGAGGGCAATTTATATACTTTTGGGATAGATCAAAATTTTTGATCTTCCAGCCTGAGTGTTTATTTTATGGCTATGTCAAAAACCGTTGCGCTGGTAGGACGTCCCAATGTTGGGAAGTCAACCCTGTTCAATCGCCTAACCCGCACCCGAAGCGCTATTGTCGGCAGTCAACCTGGATTGACTAGAGATAGGCATTATGGACTGGTTAAAACTAACGGATCTCAATTTATTGTTGTAGATACCGGGGGATTAGAGTTTGATAAAAGTCTAAGTCGTGGCGTATTTGGGGAAATGGCGAAGCAGGCCGCACAGGCGGTTGATGAGAGCGATTTGACCTTATTTATTGTTGATTTGCGAGCTGGATTAACTAATGAAGATTTGCTCGTCGCCGCTCAATTACGAAAGTCAGGCAGACCTATTTGGGTGATCGCGAATAAAGGGGAGGGCGCAAGGACTAGCCTGATAACGGTTGAATTTTATGAACTTGGATTAGGGACCCCTAGGGTTATTTCTGCTGCCCACGGTGATGGAATTTCTGATTTGCTTTCTGAGATTGAAAATCAACTTGCGGAAGATAGTGAAGAGGAAGTTCCAGAGAGCAGGAACGAGGACAGACATCCGGTCATGGCGATTATTGGACGACCAAATGTCGGTAAATCTACATTAGTTAATTCCATCATAGGGGAAGAGCGGGTAATTACTTTCGATAAACCGGGGACTACCCGCGATGCTATCGAGATTGCGTTTCAGAGAGAAGGGAAAGACTACACTATTGTCGATACTGCTGGAGTGCGAAAAAGAGGAAAAGTTAGCGAGGCAATAGAGAAATTTTCTGTTATCAAAGCGCTCCAAGCGATTGAAGAGTCGAACGTAGTTATTATTGTCGTAGACGGTACTGAAGGCGTATCGGATCAGGATGTCAATCTTGCTGCTTTCGCGGTTGAGGCTGGTAGGGCGATTGTTGTGGTCATTAATAAGTGGGATATTTGCGACGAGGAGGCTAAGGAAGTACTCGACAGAACCTATAGACGTAAGTTGCGATTCATAGATTTTGCAAAAGTGCATTATATTTCGGCTGCCAAGGGCTCTGGGATTGCAGGGCTGCTTCGGTCCGTAAATGTCGCATTCAAGTCGTCTAGGATGAACCTGCCGACGCCACAGTTAACACGTGTTTTAAAAATAGCTACTGAAAGGCAATCGCCTCCGCGAAAAGGATACAGTCGTCCCAAGTTACGCTACGCACATCAAGGTGGAATTAATCCTCCCTTAGTTGTGATTCATGGAAATTCGTTGGATGGAGTGCCAGAAAGTTACAGACGCTATTTAGAAAGCTCGTTCACCTCTGCCTTTAAACTCAAAGGAACTCAGGTAAGGGTGATTTTTAAACAAGGAGATAATCCTTATAGGAGACGACACAAATATTTGTCTACTTAATATGGTCTGCGTTAGAGTACACTTTACCCTGACCATAGGAACGAATACTTATTTATATTGTCAGAACCGAACTGATTAAAACCGCTGATAACGCCAGGAGTTAAGATGTCATCGAAAGGGCAAATGTTACAAGACCCATTTTTAAATGCACTAAGAAAAGAGCGCGTCCAAGTCGCAATTTATTTAGTTAATGGAATAAAACTCCAAGGCCATGTGGATTCATTCGACCAGTACGTGATTCTGCTCAAGAACACTGTGACTCAAATGGTCTACAAGCATGCTGTGTCTACTATCGTGCCATCCAAGGCAGTGACTATAGGGGTGGATGAGTAGTTCTAATTACTCCAGCTTTTTTAAAATGCTTCACAGCCGCCATGTGAGCGCAAAGACTCGGTTGGTGGCCAACGTCGGTTGTTTGACCTGGTGAGTAGGACTGTGTATAGAGCGATTATTGTTTGTATTGACTTTAGAGATCACTCGTTTGAAGAGTCCATTGACGAAATTAAACTCCTAGTCGCGAGTGCCGGAGCGACTATTCTCGATATTCTTCTTGGAAAAAGGGATCGTCCTGACGCGGCTATGTTCGCTGGGAAGGGAAAAATCGAGGAGTTAGCAAAACTTGTTTCGGATAGGAAGGCTGATTTAGTAGTCTTTAACCACGCAATTTCTCCCGTACAACAGAGAAATGTAGAGCGCTTGGTCAAATGCAGAACTTTGGATCGCACTAGTTTAATCCTAGATATTTTCGCCCAAAGAGCTCGAACTCATGAAGGGAAGGTTCAGGTTGAATTGGCGCAACTCACTCATTTGGCGACTCGATTGATTCGAGGTTGGACGCACTTGGAACGTCAAAAAGGGGGGATCGGTCTTCGGGGTCCTGGCGAGACGCAATTGGAAACGGATCGTCGCTTATTGGGTTTTCGTGTGAAGTCCCTTAAGAGAAAGTTAGCTATTATCGAGAAGCAAAGGAAGACGCGTCGTCGCAGTCGAAATAGAAGGGGTGTGCTGAAAATTTCCTTGGTAGGCTATACCAATGCCGGTAAGTCGAGTTTATTTAATCGACTTACCAAGGCAAAATCGTTAGCAGCCAACCAATTGTTTGCTACTCTCGATACAACGACGCGGAAGCTTGCATACGTAAATCAAACAGAGTTTGTTATGTCTGATACTGTGGGATTTGTGAGAGATTTACCGCATGCCTTAGTCGAGGCATTTAAGGCCACTCTTGAAGAAACTGCTGATTCGGATGTTTTATTTCATGTGGTCGATGCGTCGAGTCGATCGGCTGAGTTTGAAATGAAACAAGTTCAGACTGTTTTGCGGGAAATCGGTGCTGAAAGCGTACCGCAAATTTATATTTTCAACAAAATTGACTTGACTAATCTAAAACCCGGAATTCAACGGCTCTCATGTGGTACCATAAAACAAGTTAATTTGAGTGCGCTTTCTGGAGACGGTGTCGAGCAATTTCGAGAACTTTTCCCGGAACTTCTACTCCTTACAGATTGGAAAAAAATATCTGAAAAATCTATTTCTGTTCTTGACCAGCAAGTTTCTTAAGATATCGTACACATACACTTTTAGCGAAAGTAAAACTATGGCAATGAATGACCCAAGATGGGGGCAAAACAATGATGGTCCACCCGACCTCGAGGAATTATGGCGGCGTTTTAATAAGCGTCTTGGGTCTTTTGGGCAAAAGGGTAACGGCTCTGGAGGTAACAATAAATCGACGGGCCGTCTGCCTCCCGTAGGCGGCGGGATTGTTGTTCTAATTGCGATACTTTTATGGGCGGCGAGTGGGGTTTACATAGTGGACGCTAGTGAACGTGGAGTGGTATTTCGGTTTGGTCGGTATCTTGAGACCACTCAACCTGGGCCACATTGGCATATTCCTTGGCCAGTCGGAAGTAAAGAAATCGTTAACGTTTCTGAGGTTAGAACAATAGAAGTAGGGTATCGGAATAACGCTCGAAATAAGGTGCCGAACGAGGCGCTTATGTTGACAGATGATGAGAATATCGTCGATCTTCAATTTGCAGTCCAATACGTAAGGACGAATCCAGAGGCTTATCTTTTCTATAATCGCGATCCGGATCAAGCAGTTAAACAGATGGCGGAATCCGCGATTCGAGAGATTGTTGGTAAAAGTAAGATGGACTTTGTGCTCCAAGAAGGTCGGGAAGAGCTTGCCGTGAATGCTCGAGATTTGATGCAAACGGTTCTCGATCGCTATCAAACGGGAATTACCGTCAGTCAAGTGACCATGCAAAACGCGCAGCCGCCTGACCAGGTTCAGGCGGCATTCGATGATGCTGTGAAGGCAAAGCAGGATCAAGAGAGACAGAAAAACGAAGGTCAGGCTTACTATAATGATGTGGTTCCAAAGGCCCAGGGTGCGGCGGCAAGGCTTGGGCAAGAGGCGGAGGCTTATCGTGGTAGAGTCGTAGCCGCGGCAGAAGGTGAAGCGTCTAGATTTGAGAGCGTATTAAACGAATACAGTAGGGCGCCAAAAGTAACACGAGAGCGTATGTATCTCGATACCATGCAGTCGATATTTACCAATGCCACGAAGGTCTTCATTGATCAAAAAGATAATAGCAATTTATTATTTCTTCCCCTAGACAAGCTTATCGGATCTGGGATCACACGAAATGCCAGTAGTTTTGATACCGGAATGGATCAAGTGAACGATATCGAATCTGGGATAGGGGGCAGTAGTGAAGAAAGCAGGACTAGGAATGCATTTCGCGTTAGAGACAGGGAGACAAGATGAAAACTTCATTCACTGTATCAATAGTTAGCATTGTGGTTCTGCTACTAATTGCGAGTATGTCACTTTTTACTGTTGATCAACGCGAAAAAGCAATGATCTTTCGATTGGGAGAGATTACGAGTATCAAAACAGAGCCTGGATTATTTTGGAAATTGCCGCTTGTAGAGAATGTTAGATTCTTTGATGCCAGAACTCATACTGTTGATACGGACGAGCCCGAACGTTTTTTGACCTCGGAGAAGAAAAATGTGTTGGTTGACTCCTTCATTAAGTGGAGGATATCGGACGTAAAACAATACTATATTAGTGTTGGGGGCGATGAACGTCGTGCTAGAGATAGGCTGAATAAGACGGTCAACGATAGTTTGAGGGCGGAATTTGGTAAAAGAACTGTTTATCAAGTGATTTCAGGCGAGCGCGATGAGATCATGGAGTTGATGAGAGAAAAAGTCGATGTGGATGCACGTAAGATTGGTGTCGAAGTTCTTGATGTGCGGCTGAAGCGTGTCGATTTAACGACAGAAATTAGCGATGCAGTCTATCGTCGAATGGAAGCTGAGCGAAAGAGAGTGGCGAATGAACTAAGATCTACCGGCTTTGCTGAATCTGAAAAAATTCGAGCTGATGCGGATAGGGAAAGAGAAATAATAATTGCAGAGGCTTATCGAGACGCTCAGCGTGTCAAGGGTGAGGGTGATGCCACTGCAGCTGCGATTTACGCTAACGCATTCAAAAAAGATCCTGAGTTCTATTCTTTCTACAAGAGTATGGGGGCTTACAGGGAAACTTTTAATAACAAGAGTGATATTTTAATCGTTGAACCAGAGGCGCCTTTCTTCAAACACATGCGATGATTCGAGTGGTAAGTATTTTGGTATGATCTGATCGAGAATTACAAAATGAAGGCTGGTGATTTTGGCGACTTATGATGTCGCAATAGCGTTAGCCCTTGTGCTTATAATCGAGGGAATGCTTCCATTTTTATCGCCTTCAATGTGGCGAGATACATTTGCAAGATTGCTAAACATGTCAGATGGCCAACTTCGTTTTTTTGGCCTCACATCAATGGTCGTGGGCTCAATTGCACTTATTATTCTTATGTAATTGAGCTGTTTGGGATTTAACTTTAAGATATAAATAGGCAATTGTCATGCATCCAAATTGGTTGCTTCCAGAATTCGTGGATGATGTGCTTCCTCGAGAGGCAAAAAGAGTCGAGTTAATAAGACGAAAGGTCTTAGATTTATTTGCGGTGCATGGTTATGAGCTTGTCTCGCCTCCCCTTATAGAATATCTAGAATCGCTGCTAACTGGATCTGGTCAGGATTTAGAGCTTCAGACCTTTAAGTTGGTGGATCAGATGTCGGGTAAAACATTAGGCATTAGAGCTGATCTGACACCCCAAATCGCTAGATTAGATGCACATTTGTTAGATGACCCTGGCGTTACACGACTTTGCTACGCTGACCGTGTGATCAAAACAAGGCCGGCAGAGGGAGACATGAGCCGCGAGGCAGTTCAATTGGGAGCAGAACTGTTTGGCTGTTCAAAAATCTCGGCAGATATCGAAATCAATCGACTGATGATTCAAAGTATTAGGTTGGTAGTTAATAGACCACTCACGATTGATCTTGGGAGCGTTTCAATAGCGCAGTCTGTATCAGATTGGCTTAAATTAGACATAAACCAGTCAATCAGTTTTTTTGAAGCATTACAAACAAAAGATACGGCCGCACTAAAAGAATTTTCTATGGATTATGAAGAAGGCGCGCAAAAGATCATTATGGCGTTGCCGAGACTTTATGGAGATGTCTCTATCTTAGATACAGCGCGGGATGTACTAACTGGTGTCCCAGGGGCAGGCCAAGGTATTGATGAGCTTCGTAATGTTTATCAATCGATTAAAGACGAGGTGGATCACGTTATTCTCGATCTGGCGGAACTTAGGGGGTTCCGGTACCACAGTGGTATGGTTGTATCGGTTTACGTGGAAGGTGAGACAAGCCCAATCGCGCGTGGCGGAAGATATGATCATGTCGGAGAGTCTTTTGGTAGGTCCAGACCAGCTACGGGATTTACAATTGATTTGCGTAGGCTGACTCAATGTGCGAGTCAATTGGCTTTAGAAGAGTCGCAAAGAAAAATTTGGGCCCCTTGTACTCATGATGATTCTGATCTTTTGGAAAAAATGAAATCATTGCGTCAATCTGGAGATATTGTCGTTGAAGATCTGTTGGGTGAGGAGATGGATCTTGGATCTCAAGGGTATACTCACAAATTGGTCAAAGATGCCCAAAGCTGGTCTGTGGTGTCACTAAATAATTAAGACATAAAACTCAAATCTACAATTAAAATTTCAGGGTACAAATGGCGAAGAATGTTGTTGTCGTTGGGACGCAGTGGGGCGATGAGGGTAAAGGCAAAATAGTTGATTTGCTGACTGATCGAGTATCTGGGGTTGTTCGATTCCAAGGAGGACATAATGCAGGTCACACTCTTGTCATTAAAGGTAAAAAAACAGTTCTTCATCTCATCCCATCCGGTATTTTGAGGTCCGATATTCGTTGCTATATCGGTAACGGCGTAGTCGTGTCTCCTTCTGCATTAATTGAAGAGATGGATATGCTAAAGTCAGCCGGTGTTCCCATTGATGGTCGGATCGTAGTCAGTGAGTCGTGCCCTATAATTTTGCCATCTCACATAGCTATTGATCAGGCTCGTGAGATTAGTAAAGGTGATGCCAAAATTGGTACAACGGGCCGAGGCATCGGTCCCGCCTATGAAGATAAAGTGGCTAGACGAGGTTTGCGTATTCGTGATCTTTTTGACGAGCCGCTATTGAAAGAAAAGCTTGCGTCTTTATTGGATTATCACAATTTCTTACTTGAGAAACTATATGACGTCGATCCTCTATCACCATCACACGTTCTGGACAAATTGATTGATTCGGCTCAGGTTCTCAAGCCAATGATTGGAGACGTATCTAAGTTGATAAATGAGGAACTGAAGCTTGGTAACAACTTTTTGTTTGAAGGGGCTCAGGGAGCGCTTCTCGATATCGATCACGGCACCTATCCGTTTGTCACCTCTAGTAATTGTATCGCAGGTGCCGCTTCGCTAGGGTCAGGGGTTGGGCCGAGGGCTTTAGATTACATACTTGGCATTACAAAAGCGTATACGACACGCGTTGGTAGCGGTCCATTCCCTACCGAACTGCATGATGGTGTCGGCGCGCATATTGCTAAGACCGGTGCGGAATTTGGAGCAACAACCGGCCGACCAAGGAGGTGTGGCTGGTTTGATGCTGTAGCGATGAGGCGGTCGGCTGAGATAAACGGGCTAAGTGGTCTGTGCATTACTAAGCTAGACGTATTAGACGGACTCGATGAGATAAATATTTGTGTAGGTTATCGGACGAATGACTCGATTGTTGAGCTATCGCCGTCGGGTGCGGATGCTTTATCCTTATGTGAGCCGATTTATGAGAAGCTACCAGGTTGGGCCGGCTCTACCGCTGGGGTGACGTCCTGGGGTAAGTTGCCGCAAAATGCGAAGGATTACATGCGGCAGATTGAGGATGTTGTGGGAGTGCCCATCGATATAGTATCCACGGGCCCTGATCGAGACGAAACTATTATTTTGAACCAGACATTTTTTCAATAAGATCAGCATTGACGTCTCTGAATCATTTTTTAGGTTATTGGTGCCCTGAAGAGGACTCGGACCTCCACAGTGTTGCCACCACCAGAATCTGAACCTGACGCGTCTATAAATTCCGCCATCCGGGCTGCGGAACGTGACTCTAGCTAGCCCCTACATTCCTGTCAAATTATTTAATTATTACAAGGTTACATTTTAGAGTGAGTAAAAAAAGATCTAATCGTGTCAGCGCGAATCGCGGAGCTTCCAGCAGACGCAAAAGTGGTAGTCACGGATTTTCACGAAAGCGAGAAAGAGATGAGGAATTTTTTCCTGATCAATTACAGCGAAAAATACTGGGTATATTGGCGTCTTCAGATGACCCTGTTGCAACGTCAGATGTGGAAAATCAATGCCGATCTGTCGGGTACAAGAAAAAAATTATTCAACAGAAAATAGCAGAATTAGAACGGCTTAAATTTCTTTTGGTTAGAAAGCAATCTATGCTAAAGGGGTCTCGATTTCAAGCGGCTTCGGGGTCTGTAGAATTGCATCGAGATGGTTACGGTTTCTTTACGCATGATGGGGTAGAGGATTGGTATATTAGGCCAGCTGAAACCCAAGGTCTATTGAATGGAGACCATATGATTGCGCTCAGAGTGCTGAGCTCCAATCACGGTCGAGCACCATTTGCTGTCCCGTTAGTGCTGGGCCAAAGGGGGGCACGTCGTATTGTCTTGGTTATAGAGCATAGGAGGCAGGGGCTAGTGTCGCGTGTGCTGGCTAATGAATTAAAAGATAGGGTTTGTATGCCAGACGACGTATTGGCTGAACTATCCGAAGAAGATGTAGTTGTCGCTGAGCTGGGGCAATTTGATTTGTCCTCAGCGGTTTGGTCGGCCGAGTTAGTTGAGCGACTAGGAAAAATTAGTGATGCTGGAATTGAAGTAAAAATAGCGCTGCATAAATTTGGTATTTCAGGTCCTAGAGATGCTTCGCTGAATGTCGAGATAGAGAATATACCGGAGGCAGTTGATGAGGCTGCTGTCATGGGCAGGGCAGACTTTAGAGATCTCCCTTTTGTCACAATTGATGGGCCTGATGCCAAAGATTTCGATGACGCCGTTTATATAGAGAAAGTAGAGAACGGTTACATCTTATACGTCGCAATCGCTGATGTTAGTCATTATGTTAACGAACATAGTTTGATAGATGAGGATGCCCGTAAGAGAAGCACAAGCGTATATTTTCCAAGGTCTGTTATCCCAATGCTTCCTGAGGAGCTGTCGGCCGGGATTTGTTCTTTAAAGCCTAATCAAGATCGGCTAGTTGTTGTTGCAAAAATCGAACTTGATAGCGATGCGACCGTGATAGAAACCGAATTTTTTAGTAGCGTAATCCACTCTAAGCAGCGCTTGACATATAAAGACGTCGATATATTGTTAGGTGAATCGGAATGTATGTCTGACCTTAGTTTGGCACCGGATATTTATGAAAGCTTGACTAACCTAAAATCTCTTACCTATTTGCTCCTAAAGAGGCGAAAAAATCGAGGTGCTTTAGAGATTAACGCTCGTGAGTCAGCATTTTTGTTTGATGCCCAGTCACAAGTCTCCTCTATAGAAACACAAAATCGGTATTTTGCTAATAGGATGATTGAGGAGGCGATGTTGTGCGCTAATGTTGCTGCGGCTGAGTTTCTCAATGATCGCCAGGAACCATTTTTGTACAGAGCACATCCTGAGCCGGATGCGGCAAAAGTCGTCAAATTAGCTGATTTGTTACAGAGCCTCGGATTGGAACTCCAGCTTCCTAATCGGCCAAGCCCCACTGATTTCTTAAAAATTCTGAATGAAAGCCTCGATCATCCTGCGGTAGATTCTGTACAAACTGCCGTATTAAGAACGATGAATCAAGCGCGGTATACAGCTACGCCAACCGGACATTTCGGCCTAGCGTATGAGAGATATGCTCATTTCACGTCGCCCATACGAAGGTATCCTGATTTAGTAGTTCATCGGGCTATCAAAAACCAGTTAGGCTGCAGTTACGATAGGGAGACGGATATAGAGGGATTGGGGGACCTTTGTTCGGTTAATGAGCGAAAGGTAGAGGAGGCAGTAAGATGGACGCATGGTTGGTTGACTGCGACAGTTGCAGGTCGGCATGTTGGTGAGGAGCACATAGGACGGATCGTGAGTGTGGCTTCGTTTGGTTGTTTTGTTTTTATAGAAGAGCTGTGTTTAGAAGGATTACTTCATGTTTCAGAGTTAGGCCGTGAATTCTTTTCGCTCGATGATGGGGCCGTGGCATTCGTCGGTAGCGACACAGGGCAGGTTTTTCAAATGGGCGATAGCGTGCAGGTTTATATAAGCCAAGCTGATATTGAGAATGGACGCGTCAATTTAAAGCGCGTGTATCGACGAAAAGGTATGGATCATGTCAGATAAGGGAAATTCACTTGTTTTTGGTTTTCATGCGGTATTTGCAAGGGTGCGGCATAGTCCAAATGCTGTAAACGAAGTCTTTCTTGATAAAAAGAGACGTGATGCCAGAATTCGTAAATTGGAGGAGAGGCTCAATGAGTCGAATGTGCAGGTTATACGCTGCGATGCGGAGCGATTAAATAAGATGGTCCCAGGTGTATCACATCAAGGAGTGATTGCTTCGATTATATTAGATGAGAATGTTTCTAGCTTGGAGGATGTTATTGTTGCAGCACCTCAAGCTCAATTATTAGTGGTACTTGATGGGGTAACTGACCCACGTAATTTAGGTGCAGTTATGCGTTCTGCATGTGCGTTCGGTGCTGCCGCAGTCATCGTGCCCAAGGATCGTTCCGTTGGAATTACTGATGTAGTTGAAAAGGTCGCCAGTGGGGCGGCCGGAATAATCCCATTAATAACGGTTACTAATCTGGCAAGATCGCTCCGTAATTTAAAAGATGTGGGTTTTTGGGTGGTAGGTACTGATGGTGAGTCAAAAGAGTCGATTAGAGAATTTAAATTTCCAGATCGGACTGTCTTAGTCTTCGGTGCCGAAGGGGATGGAGCTAGGCGACTAACAAAAGACACGTGTGACCATCTGGTGTCTATTCCCATAGAGGATGTTATTCAGAGTCTTAATGTTGGCGTATCTGTGGGTATATCCTTATATGAGGCAACGCGGTCAAGACGTTGATTTGATGGGGATGAAGAGGACTCATTCGAATTGTGATTTATAAACGATTTTGATATATAATTTTGTTATCACTAACTATGGAAGTAGGGTGGTTAGTGAAATTCGCACATCCGATTTGTTGGGGTGCCACCTAAATAGGGGGTTCCGTCGGATGGAGGCATAACCCAAACAGGAGTAGAAATGTCAGTCACAATGCGTGAAATGTTGGACGCTGGGGTTCATTTTGGCCATCAAACCAAATTTTGGAACCCCAAGATGGCCCCTTTTATTTTTGGCCACCGGAATAAAATCCATATCGTAAATCTTGAAAAAACCTTATTAATGTATCGCGCGGCGGCTAATTATGTCCAGCAGTTGTCCGCGAATAAAGGAAAAATTCTCTTTGTAGGAACAAAGCGACAGGCAAGAGACATTATCAAAGAAGAGGCGATTCGAGCGGGGACGCCATACGTCAACCATAGGTGGTTGGGTGGTATGTTAACGAATTATAAGACAGTAAAGCAGTCGACGAAGCGTTTAAAGGACATGGAGACTCTGATGGCTGATGGGGCTGATGAGCGTATGTCGAAAAAAGAAAGTTTGTTTTATCAGCGTGAAATTGAAAAGTTGGATAAAAGTTTAGGTGGTATCAAAGATATGCCGTCACTGCCTGACGCGCTATTTATTGTTGATGTTGGGTATCAAAAAATTGCAGTCGAAGAGGCAAATAAGCTCGGTATACCCATCATAGGAGTGGTGGACACAAACCATTCTCCGGCCGGAATTGACTACGTTATTCCCGGTAATGATGACGCTAATAAAGCGATTCGTCTTTATGCCAGAGGTATTGCGGACGCGATATTAGCTGGTAGAGAGCAAGCGGTGAATGAAATTGCGGCGCAGCAAGGCGCAGAGGCTGAAGGTGAAGAGACGGAAACAGAGGCAGAGCAGGAAAGCTAACTTCTCTGAAGGCAGGTTATTTTGGGGGCAAAAGCCCCCATATTTTTATCTTGCTTGTTGATGATGTTGTGGCCTGAGGTTTTAAGTTTAGATAGTCCTTAAGTTGGACGCATTAAAAACGTACGAAGGAGTGAAAACGATGGCGCAGATTACTGCGAGTTTGGTAAAGGAATTAAGGGAGAGAACTGGTCTTGGAATGATGGAGTGTAAAAAAGCGCTCACGGAGACTGACGGTGACCTTACAAAAGCAGAAGACTTGATGCGTATAAAAAGTGGATCCAAGGCGAGTAAAGTCTCGGGGCGGGTCGCCGCAGAAGGAGCCATTGTCGTCTCGATGAGTGCGGATTCCAAACAAGGGGCAATTGTAGAAGTGAACTGTGAGACAGACTTTGTTGGGAAGGACCCAAGTTTCCTAAGTTTTGCAAATAATATTGCTGATCTTGTAAGCAGCTCAGGTGAAACCGATGTGTCAGCTATCTCTGCTCAAACGTTGCCTAGTGGCGAAACGGTTGAAGAGGTTAGGCAGGCGTTGATAATGAAGCTCGGAGAGAATATCTCAGTAAGACGGACGAAGAAATTTGAAGCGAAAGGGTTACTCGCTTCATACCTTCATGGTGGGCGAATTGGGGTAGTCGTTGATGTTATCGATGGAACAGCTGAGCTAGGGAAGGATTTGGCTATGCATATAGCGGCCGTCAAGCCGGTCGCCGTATCGGCTGCTGAGGTTGACGAGGCTTTGCTCGATAGAGAGCGAGAAATTGCAAAGGCGCGAGCGGTTGAGTCAGGGAAGCCCGAGAACATAGTAGAGAAAATTGTCGACGGTAGCGTTAGAAAATATTTATCAGAGGTGACGCTGTATGGTCAGATTTTTGTGAAAGACGACAAAAAAACTGTCGAAAAACTCTTGGCTGAAACTAAGTCGTCGGTTGATTCTTTCGCGTTGTATGTTGTGGGCGAAGGTATTGAAAAAAAGGTTGATGACTTTGCGGCGGAGGTGGCGGCTCAAATGGCTAATAAGTAAGAGCAGAAAAGATGACTGCCGAAGTTGATCTCAATTTAAAAAGAATTCTAGTTAAGCTCTCAGGAGAGTCGCTTATGGGCGAGGATTCCTATGGGGTGAATCGAATTACGATTGACCGTATTGTGTCTGAATTGGTGGATGTGTCTAAACTCGGTGTACAAATGGCAGTCGTTATTGGTGGCGGAAATATTTTCCGCGGTGTCGCTCCAGCAGCCTCAGGGATGGACAGGGCAACCGCTGACTATATGGGGATGCTCGCAACTGTGATGAATGCTCTGGCATTGCAAGATGCGTTCAGGCGGTTTAAAGCTAAGAGCCGAGTTGTGTCGGCTCTCAATATAGAACAAGTAGCGGAGCCATATATTCGCGGCAAAGCAATGCGCTATCTCGAACAGGGGCAAATTGTAATATTTGCTGCTGGAACTGGGAATCCATTTTTTACAACAGATACGGCTGCAGCTCTGAGGGGGATGGAGATGAATGTCGACATTGTTTTCAAGGCCACAAAAGTTGATGGTGTTTACTCAGATGACCCTCTAACTAACTCTGATGCTGTGAGGTATGACGATATTCATTTTGATGAGGCGATCGAGAAAAAATTAAAAGTTATGGATGCGACCGCTTTAACGCTATGCCGAGACCATAAGCTGCCTCTATGTGTGTTCAGTATATTGAAACCCGGTGCGTTAAAGAATGCCGTTCTCGGTGGAAAAGAAGGCACTCGCGTCCACCATTGATGAAATAAGGAAAATAAAATGCCTGATATTTCGAGTATTTTGTCTGAGGCGACGGATAGAATGGATAAATCTCTAGATGTTTTGAAGACTGATCTTCAAAAGATTCGCACCGGACGGGCACATCCGTCTATCCTAGAGCACATTGAAGTAGATTACTATGGATCGTTGACGCCCTTGACTCAAGTGGCGAACGTTACCGCTTTAGACGCTCGCACCCTATCGGTGGTGCCATGGGAAAAATCAATGAATGCTGTTGTTGAAAAAGTAATTCGAGACTCAGACCTGGGTTTGAATCCGGCCTCGGTAGGAGATCAGATTCGAGTTCCTATGCCAGCTTTAACTGAGGAACGAAGGAAGGACTTAGTTAAAGTTGTGCGTAGAGAGGCTGAGGCAGCTAAAGTTGCCATTCGTAATATACGTAGAGATTCAAATGGAACATTAAAGAGTCTACTCAAAGACAAAGAAATATCGGAAGATGATGAGCGTCGCTCTCAAGATGAGATCCAAAAAATAACCGACAAATTTATTGTTGAGGTTGATGCGGCCCTAGCTAGCAAAGAAAAAGACTTACTTGATGTCTAGTTCCGGTGAAAACTTCTACAACCAGACAAATACCTAATAGCGCTCCTGTTCCTAAGCACATTGCTATCATAATGGATGGTAACGGAAGGTGGGCGAAGGAAAGATATTTACCCAGAGTTTTGGGGCATCGTAGTGGTCTTAAGGCGGTTCGCAGATCGGTGGAGTTTTGCCATCAAAACAAGATTGAATTTTTGACCCTTTTCGCTTTTTCTAGTGAGAATTGGAGGCGTCCTTTGGAGGAGGTATCTTTCTTGTTGTCATTATTTCAAAAGTCTCTTGAGGATGAAGTTGTAAAGCTGGATGATAATAATGTGCGTTTTAAGCTGATTGGTGATCGAAGTAAATTTTCGACAAAGCTTCAGGATCTGATTCAAGAGGCCGAAACTATCACGCACGGTAATACTGGTTTAACTTTAACGATTGCTGCAAATTATGGTGGACGTTGGGATATTGTAAATGCTGCGCAGCAGGCATCCCTGAATGGCCATGCAAAGCTAAGCGAGGAGATATTATCGCAATATCTTCAATTGAACTTCGCACCAGAGCCTGATTTGCTTATTCGCACTGGTGGGGAGGTTAGAGTAAGCAATTTTGTCATTTGGGATTTGGTTTATACAGAACTATACTTCACAGATATTTTGTGGCCTGATTTTGACGAATCGTGTTTTTATGAGGCTTTGAGCCATTACTCTGGCCGAGAGCGTCGATTCGGGAGAGCGGGGGTGGAACAAGAAGTCTCAATGAAGTATATAGCTGACTCATGATCAAGTATAAAGACTTGTTAGTTAGAGTTTTTACCTCGATTTTCCTGATCGGAGCTTTGCTGGCGGGAATGTTTGCGTTACCTCAATGGCTCTGGGGGTTGATACTTATAGGCCCTGTCATCATAGCGGCTATCGAATACTCGAAATTATTTGGCTGGGAGAAGAAGTTACGTTTAGCTTTCGTTTTTGCGATTATTGGTTTTTGTTCTCCACCTTTTTTGATATTCAATCAATTTGCCAATATTGTGAATCCCATTGGAATGATAATGAGCTGGACGGCGGTGTTATTTTGGATGTTTTTTGTGCCTTTTATAATTAGATACCGAATGCGCACAGGTAATTATCTTTGTAATGTCGCCATTGGGATTTTAATTATTGTGCCGGCTTGGTTTACTTTGGTAGGTTTACAGACGTCCCCGTATCCTTTATTTGGTGTGCTGCTTGGAGTCTGGCTTGTAGACATTGCAGGGTATTTCGTCGGCAAAAAATTTGGGAAAATTAAATTGTTACCGTCGGTAAGTCCAGGGAAAACGCGTGAGGGCGTGCTGGGTGGTTTTGTTATTATCTTGGTTTACGGTTTGGTTCTTAGTCTAATCAACGATAATATTTTTTCTGCTATTGAATGGAGCCTTTTTGTAATTATTGCCTTTGCTTTCACAGGTATTTGCGTACTTGGGGATCTTTTTGAGTCTTACTTGAAACGCGGGGTTGGTGTTAAGGATAGCGGATCTATCTTGCCTGGACATGGCGGGATGCTAGACCGGGTGGACAGCATGAGCGCTCTGTTACCCTTTTCTTTTTTAGTGATTCAGATGTTTGTGGAATGACCTTGAATGAAGGAACAAAATCAGTTGTCATCCTAGGCTCCACTGGCAGTATCGGATTAAGCACTCTTTCTGTCATTGAGCAAAGTAGGGATAGATTTCATGCCTTTGCGTTGACCGCACATTCGAACATTGATCTCCTGATTGAACAGTGTATTTTTTTTCAGCCTCGGTACTTAGTAATTTCTGACGCTAGTAAGTTAAGGGAGTTACAAAGTAAAGTCGATACGGCTGGTCTAGATGTCATAAGCTTAGTAGGATCTGAAGGGCTGAATGAAGTTGTGCAGCACGATGAGGTTGATGTCGTGGTGTCTGGTATCGTTGGTGCGGCTGGACTCAGTTCCATTCATTCGGCGCTTCGTAGAGGTAAGAAGGTGTTGGTTGCAAATAAAGAACCCTTAGTGATGGCTGGAGACTTTTTAGCTCAAGTCGCCAGAGAAAATAACGGTGTCATACTCCCTCTAGATAGTGAACACAATGCGATATTTCAGTGCTTATCACCACTATCACCGCCGTATTATCTCGAGCAAGGCATATCAAAGATTATGCTGACTGCTTCTGGAGGACCGTTTCTAGAAACACCGCTTGATCAGTTGAGAAATGTGACTGTAGCGCAGGCCATTAGGCACCCAAAGTGGACTATGGGACGAAAAATCTCCGTTGACTCGGCAACAATGATGAATAAGGGGCTCGAAGTTATTGAGGCGCATCATTTGTTTTCAATCCCAGCAGAGGCTATCGAGGTAGTGATACACCCTCAGAGCATTGTCCATTCAATGGTTCAGTACGTTGATGGTTCGACGCTCGCACAATTAGCTAATCCCGATATGCGTGTACCAATAGCATATTGTTTGAATTACCCTTTAAGAAATAATCTTGATGTTGAACACATAAGCGTCAAGGATATTTCCATACTGCAGTTTCAAGAGCCTGACTTTGATAGATTCCCTTGCTTATCGTTAGCATATGAGGCGCTAAGTAACGGTCGTTCGTCAGTAATCGGTCTCAATGCTATTAATGAGATCATTGTGGATGAATTTCTGAATGAGACAATCGATTTTTCGGATATTGCGCCCCTCATAGAGTCAGCATTAAACGTCTTTGAAGCTCCATACCCTAGCTCCATCGAAGATGTGCTTGATGTAGACGTGGCCGCTCGCAGATGCGCGAGAGAGATTTTGATTAAATACCAAAAATCTAAGGGTAGGATAGCGACTTAATTTATGGACAGCCTTTTCACAATTCTCTCGTTTTTAGTTGCGATCACAGTTTTGGTCGGATTTCATGAACTGGGTCATTTTTTTGCGGCCA